>Ga0160506_100031_pt1 | contig 42728 bp, 56 predicted proteins | sample DID2874_E49MG_FD_108204 | JGI IMG/M metagenome (GOLD analysis project Ga0160506, IMG submission 108204) | Enriched chicken feces microbial communities from UW Madison campus, WI, USA - DID2874_E49 MG | ecosystem: Host-associated > Birds > Digestive system > Large intestine > Fecal | place: USA... | reverse complement strand
CTTTTGCATACAAGTTCATCCGTTAATTACAGTGATACTTACTGGCACAGCTATGTACAAGTTTACAGAATGGATAGCGGTGCATATAGAATCAAAGGGAAGCATATTTATGATACAGAGTTGATGAGTGCGAGAAACCGATTAGAGGTAGTAGGAAACATTTATCAAAATCAAGACTTGTTAGATAAAGAATACTTTAGTACTTCTGACGGCATTGTGGAGCAAGCCAATGAAAACTAGTCACTCTATCATCATAATACTGCTAACGATCGCAGGCCTAAGTTGGCTATCCTATACAATAATTGACCAACAAAAGCAGATCGTGAAGCTAGAACAGCAGTTACAAGAAGTGCAAAGGAAATATGAAATTTTCAAAAGCGATCCGTTAGCTCGGGATGCGATGGAAGCAGGAGGGTAACTAATGACTTTTATAGTGTTAGGATTCGTGGCATTTGTTGCGATTATATTCGTAGGTGTTGTGATTGGTAAGAGATTGGATAATGAGGAGGGCAAGTGATTGGGAAAGAATGATTCATTAATCAATGAGCTGGATAGAAAGTTTGCTAACTATCCAGCATACAACAAAGAGATTGCTATTCGTAAGGAAGAGTTAAAGCTTCGAGAAGTCGATGAAAATATCGGTGGAGGTCGGAGTAACATTATGAGCAATCCGATTGAGTCACAAGTAATCAAGGAAATGTCTGATCCTTATATTATGAATCGGGAATTGTGGAAGAAAGCTGTGAAGGAAACTCTAAGCGATCAAAGTGCGGAAATAAGACAGTTGATTGAGACAAAATACTGGGGTGAAGATAGCTGGATGGATTGGAAATCTTTCGGAGATAAACACGGATACAGCAAACCAACAATCTATCGGATCCGGCAAAAAGTATTATTCGATTTTGGTAGAAGAATTGGTGAAATCAATTAAATTGAGACAAAAACGTATAGTTGTCTCACTGTCAATAGGGGTAAAATAGTATTATCAGGTAAAGGATAAGATCAATAATATAGATATTTCTTATAACCTTTATTCTGATGAATATGGTGAAGCGAGTCCTTTAAGATTCGCTTCTTTTTATTTTAGTGAAGGAGTGATTAGAACATGGTATATGAATTAGTACAAGCAAGTGGACAACCAAAATCTTTTCCTAGTAATTTCACAGACATTTTGCAATTAAACTCTGGATTCTATACTGGTAGTATTGCAGATACAGTCAAGAACCGTCCGTTTAATCTAACCGGGATGTGTAGTATAGAAATCATTAATGGTTGGAGTGAGAGAAAAACAGTACGAATGGATTATTTCTTCCAAAAAAGAAGTTTCATTGGTATACGTAATGCTTATTCAGATCCTGCTTCAACTGACAACTATATTTTATGGCAAGAAGTAACCGATAATGGTCACTATTATTTCCGAGAAGAGATTGCGGATAAAGCTTTGAAAGCTAAGAAAAAAATGACAGATAAAGACTTTTGTTTTGTAAATATTACGGACTCTCACTATCAAAGAGTACCTGTTAATCGAGTGAACGAAAAATTACATGGAAATAATCATTTGGAAAATGTCAATAGAATTACTAATCTTGTAAATCTTGATTGCCGAATTCATCTTGGTGATATTGTTGATGGTACAGAAAATGGTACTGGCACATTAAGATCACTTAGTGAAGCATTCGAAGTCTTTTTTGCAAGTGAGGTACCTTCCTTATTTGCACTGGGAAATCATGATATTAATGGTATTTATGCTAATGCAAATGGCTTAAATCCAAATGACTTGCTGGATATTGAGAAACGTTATCCTGTGTTTATGCAGCCACTTTTAAAATATGGAATTGTAAAACCAGATGGAAAGAAAGACTATTATTTCAAAGATTTCACGGATAAAAAAGTACGTGTAATTATGTTGAATAATTTCGATAATCCTCTTGTTGTAAATAATGGCAAAGCGTCTGTTGATATTAGTTCAAGAAGTGGATTTGGAAAAGAGCAAGTAGCATTTTTGATCGAAACACTTAAGACTGTACCAAATGATTATTATGTAATAGTTGGTATGCATCAATCTTTAGCAAAAACAATCTATCCAACGGCAGCAGATGAGCAGATGAATGGATCTGTGGTAAAGAGTATTCTTGAAGCATTTCAAAGTAGTTCATCAGGAAGTGCTACAACAACATACTTGGATAATCGTTTTCCTGCAGATTACTACCAAACTACCGTTGAATATGATTTTAAGAGCAAACCTCTTAATAGATTAATCTGTGTACTAAATGGTCACCATCATAATGATCGAAACGCTAAGGTTAATGGAATAAACTATGTTCAGACATTATGTTCATTGGCTGAAAGCGGTGAACCTGTTAGTGATATTAAGCCGTTAAGAACTTTATGGTCTAAAACAGAAGATGCTTTTGACATTGTCAATGTTAACTTTGATACAAGAAAAGTCTATTTCACGCGATTTGGAGCTGGAAATGACAGGGAAATCAGTTTCTAACTATTAAAGTAGTATATGTTTAAAGTTATTAGGGTTTATAGTTATCCCGACTGCCAGTCAGCGAAAACTTGTTACATAGAACCCTAGTCACTCATAACGAGTGGCTTTTTATTTTGCAGAAAAGCGAGGTGGTAATCATTACTAAATGGACGGAACAGCAGGTCAAGCGATTGTCGGAATTGGCAAATGAAGGACTAACTAATATTGAGATAGCGCCTAAGCTATCAGAGGAATTCGGCAAAGAGTTTTCTTGGCCAAGCGTTAGGAGTAAACGTGCCAGGTTGAAGTTGCCACCGAGCGAAAAGAATATGCGCGTGAAGAAGTCTAATAAACTAAAACAAAATGTAGCATCAACTGAAATCAAAGCAGACGGCACGCAAACAAATCTTATCAAGTTACGTATGACTGAAGAGCAATCAAAAGATCCTAATTATGTGTTACAAGCGCACGGCTATGATCCGGAAAATTGGGAACTGGTCCAAGCGACAAACAATATCTGGGAACAGAACAACCAAGTAGATGGACTTATACAGCTTTATCAGTCGAAGATAGTTGTTAGACCGAAACCTAAAGGATTTAACTTAGCAGCCTTCAACGAATCAATCGAACCAGTAAAACTAACTTCGATCAAGACAGGCGAAAGAAACTTATTCATCGGTTTGGCTGATTGGCATTTTGGTATTACTAAGCTAGAGGATCTAAAGGATAAGCTAGCTAGAATGATCGAAGTTATCTCAAAAGGCTATAAGCAGATTGTTATTGGTCAGCTAGGAGATTTATTTCATAGTAGTCAAATCAAGAAGTCAGTCACGATGGCTGGCACACAACTAGATGATGTGGATATGGAGCAAGCGATTAAAGACGCTCGCTCCTTTTTTGACCTGTTGATTACTGAGTGTGTGAGACATTCGAAGCAAGTGACTGTTGAACATGCTGAAGGGAACCATAGCGGATCGATCGAGTATATGTTTCTCCTATACCTAGAAGCCAAGTATCCGGACATCCAAGTACACGCACACAACAAATATCGACAAGCGTTCATGTTGGATAACGTGGCGATCATGATTACTCATGGGCAGTATGGCAAGCGGAAGGATTTACCTATGCTGTTTGCTACTGAGTTTAGCGATATATGGAGTAAGGCAACTACACGAGAGATAATCACTGGTCATTTCCACACGCAGCAGACGAACGACTATCAAGGTGTGATCCATCGTCAGTTAGGGACCATTAAGCCGAATGACAGCTACGAGATCGAGAACGGTTGGACGATGGGCAAAAAAGTACTGCAGTTGTTTGAATATGATAGTGAAAGGTTGAGGGTGACGTATGACATCTAAGCCGAGATATTACTATTATATCCAACTGTCAGTAGGAATACTTAGGCATAAGAACATCCGACAAGCGGAGTTGAAACCAAAGCACACATTGCTTGAATGCTATCAGCAATTTAGTGGCGAGTATATCGATCGACATAGGTTGATATACATCGGGCATGGCTGGAAGAGTGATCCGCATATTGCAGAGAGGTTAAGGAGGTATGGAATGTGAAATTAAACTGCATCTTAAATTGTGATGATATTAAATGAATCGCTATGCAAGACCAAGAGACGACATTGATAAGCTTTATAAAACTACTAGGTGGAGGAAGCTAAGAAAGACGATTATCCAGCGTGACTTTGGGTTATGCCAAGAGTGTAAGAGACGTAAGAGATACACAAGAGGTACAGTGGTCCATCACATTGTAGAAGCAAGGGAAGATATTACACTCTTCTGGTGTGAGAACAATCTAGAGTTAGTGTGTGATGCTTGCCATAACCGAGAACACCCAGAACGAAGTGGAGGAAAGGCTAAAGCAAAGGCTAAAATCAATGTGGTTAAATTCTTTGCAAATAATGAAAGATGACTAGAAAACTTGATAAAACAACAATAGCCCCCCTACTGTCGAAAGTTTTTAGGAGGGCCGGCGAAGAACGGTGCAGTCTTTCCTTCACAAAATTACCGCTTTTCAACTTTTTTAAAGAAAGAGCTGACCAAGCTTATTGATCATCTGCAGACGGTTTTATTGTTTTTCCCATTTATTCCCTTTTTCAGAAGTTGGTGGTAATCTATCGCCTGGATCGATATTTACTTCTCTTCCGCCTGGTACTTTACCGCCGCGAGGACCAACTTCTTTATAAGTTCCTTTGGGTTTGTTGTCTTCGCCAGGTTTGTATAATTCTCCCATTTGTATGCCTCCTAGTTATATTTCGACGTATCTCAGTCGATATCATTATTATAATACTATTGATATCGTTTTCAATATTTTTTTATAAAGAAGGTGATAAGATGCCGCAACCAGCAAAAAGCGCAAAATTACAATTGTTAAACGGTAATCCAAACAAAAAGAATACCAAGGATTTAAAAAAGCGCGCTGAAGCGGAAGAGAAGCTTCAAATGCGCACTGACAAAATAAAGGCTCCTAACTGGTTAGATAATACAGCAGTTAGGGCCTTTAAATTTTTGTCAGAAGAATTGCTCCATATTGAATTGATCACCAATGGGGATGTTTATCCCTTAGCGATGTATTGCTATTGGTACTCAGAACATATGAAACTCCAAGCACAAGCAAGTTTAGTTCAGGCTGAGAATCCTGAGTCTATCGGTAATCCTTTGATAAAGCAACTTGATACTTGTTCAAAAAATATGCGTTCTTTTGGTAGTGACTTAGGACTATCACCTTCAGCAAGAGCAAAACTGGCTATAAAAATGGCTCAAGATGAAGATGATGACGATGACTACTAAACCAATTATTGATATGACTTATACCGAGCTAGAAGCTTGGTGGGAGGACTTTAAAAATGGGATGGCAAGTTGGGGAGGCTATTTGCTAGAGCCTTATCCCGAGCTTCTTACAACATGGTATGCGGAAAGAGTTATTGACTTCGGTAACTTGCCAAACCAACAAGAATGGTCTCCTTGGGATCCTCAAATGCCTGCAAGTGAATTGGTTATTTTGGCAGCAAAAAGGCACCTTAGAGATCTGAAAAGACAGGGGACTGATGGTTTTCCTTGGGTGTTCGACGAAGAAAAAGCGCACAGGCCAATTCGTTTTCTCGAAAAGAAGTGTAAGCCATCTAAAGGAGATTTTAATCAGATTGTTGCACAACCTTGGCAACATTTTATTATAGGCGGAACTTATGGATGGGTTCACAGAGATACAGGTATTAGGAAATATCGTGAAGCATTAGAATTTGTAGGACGTAAAAACGGTAAAACAACGATTGTATCAGGACTTTCCAACTATATGTTGGGGGAGGACGGAGAGAATGGGGCTAATGTATACATCCTAGCAAACTCACAGAAGCAATCTAATATTTTGTTTGAAGAAGCTAAAGCAATGATTGAAGCTTCACCATATTTAACTAAAAGGTTCAAGGCAATGGCAAGAGAAATTAAGTTTCCAGCTAAGAACTGCGTTATGGTTGCGATGTCAGCGGAGAAGAAAAAAGATGGAGAAAACTTACATTTCGGATGTTTTGACGAAGTTCATGATTTCGTCAATTATATTTTAATAAATGTCATGAAAAGATCTCGCGGAATGCGACGGCAACCACTGATAATGTATATTACTACAGCAGGTACGGTTTTAGATGGACCTTTGATGGATTTCTATGAAAACGGAAAGGATTGTTTGGAACATTTAGAAGATGATCTAGATGAACGGTTCTTTTACTATTTAGCACAACTTGATAATGCTTCAGAAGCTGATAATCCTAAGATGTGGATAAAAGCAAATCCTAACCTGTGTTTAATGGATGTTGTTAATTTAATAACTGACTACAAACAAGATAAAAAAAATCCACAAGAGCTTGCTGATTGGATAACGAAACAGTTTAACCTTTTCTCTGATATTGACGAATTATCCTTCTTAGATATGCAGACAATAAATCAAAACGAGAAGGTGATAGATTTTGAAACCTTAGTTGGTAGAGAAGCGGTAGCCGGATATGACTTAGCTGAAACGGAAGATTTTACCTCAGCGGATTTGGAATTCCCATTATTGGAAACTGGTGAAATTGCGGTTTTGGAACATAGTTGGATAAGTCAAGCGAGATATGATAAAGATAATAATCAACAGAGGCTAGATGCATGGATTAAAGAAGGTTCACTTACAATAACTCCTGGATCATATGTGGATTATCAATATGTTTTCGATTGGTTTGTCGAGCAATCCAAGAAATATAAAATATCAAAAATACGATACGACCGAAGAAATAGCCTGATTTTGAATCAGATGCTAATTGACTACGGTTTTGTTATGGAAGAAGCAATACAAGGTTACTTAACATTGGGTGGACCAATGAAACACCTCAAAGAAATGTTTTTATCTGGAAAAGTAATTTATAACCGAAAAAAGATGTTTCGATGGTATTTGAGTAATGTGAAACTAATCAAAGATAGGAATGGAAATTGGATGCCAACAAAACAATCTAAATCTCGTAAAATCGATGGATTTGCGGCTTTGGTAAACAGTCATTGTTCTGTGGTCGAGATGTTTGCTAAGCCTCAAGGGAATGGGAATGTTGGGTTCATATCTGTGAGAGACATGTTGAAGCGATGAAGGGAGGTGGAACGGTGAATATATTTCAAAAGGTAGTCAATAAATTGACTCCTGAGTTTGTAAGACAATCGATTATCAATGATTATTCTACAAAGAGCGATTTTACTAAATGGTTCGGACGTACCTTTTTTGGAATTGAGAATGGAACACTTGAAACAAATGAAAATATTTTTTCTATTGTTTCAAGATTATCTAATACCTTATCCAGTTTGCCATTTAAAAAGTACAAAAACTACGATCAGCAATTTGATGAACAAATGGATAAGCTCGTTTATTATCCAAACCCTAATCAAACTCTAGATATGGTAATAAATGTTTTAGAAGTCAGTAGGAACACTAACGGTAATGGGTATGCATTGATTTTTAGAGATATTCGAGGACAATTTGATAAATTAGTTCCTTTCAATCCAAATTATGTTGAGCCAGTAATTGAACAACAATCAAAGGAACTGTGGTACCAAGTAAACAGTGATGGTAAAACCTTCTATTTGCATAATTCTGACGTTATTCATGTAAGACACATTGCTGGAAATGGAAATTGGAAGGGGATAAGCCCGATTGCAGTTTTGAAGAACTCAAATGAGTTCGATAAAGCAGTTAGACAGTTTTCTTTAAAAGAAATGCAGTCTTTGAGAGATTCTTTCATATTGACTTATTCGGCGAACGTAGATGATGAGAAAAGGACAGCGGTAGTCGAAGACTTCAAGCGATTCTATGAAGAAAATGGTGGAGTGCTATTTCAAGAACCTGGTGTTGAAATCAAGGAAATGGCAAGAAGTTTTGTGGCTGGAGATATGGAGATATCTGAGAATATCACAAGAGATAGAATAGCAAATGTTTATAACGTACCTGGGGTATTCCTGAATAAATCGAGCGATAGTTTTTCTTCGAACGAGCAACTAATGCAACTGTTTGTTAATATGACTCTCTCTCCAATTGTTAAACAGTATGAACGAGAATTCAACAAGAAGATTTTAACTTCTAAAGAGCGTATTAATGGTATTTATTTTAAATTCAATCTCAATGCTCTTTTAAGAGGTGATTCAGCTGCACGACAGGCATTCTATCATGGAGCAATTAGAGACGGCTGGATGGCCCAAGACGAGGTCAGAATGCTTGAAGAGTTACCACCGAAGGGCGGCAAAGCCTCTGAATTATGGATATCCGGCGATATGTATCCATTGGAAATGGATCCTACATTACGAAAATCAAATAAAAGCACTCAAGACGTAACTGAAAAAAGTTAGGTCTTTTTATTTTGCCTTGAAGGGAGGTGGAAAAGTGAAAAAGTTTTGGGAAGTGAAGCAGTCAGCCAATATAAAAGAGGCTGACATCTCAATTTATGGAGAAATTGTCTCATATAAATGGGACGACACCGACACGACAGCGGCTAGTTTTCAAAAAGATTTAAAGGCGTTAGGTGATATTGAGCAGATTAATTTACATGTGAATTCCCCTGGCGGGTCTGTTTTCGAAGGAATTGCAATTGGAAACATGCTGAAACAACACAAAGCGACGGTCGTAGCGCATGTAGATGCTTTGGCTGCCTCAATTGCAAGTGTGATTGTCGCTAGTGCTGACAAGGTAGTAATGCCTGAAAACAGCATGTTAATGATTCATAACCCTTGGACCTACAGCGTAGGCAATGCTAAAGCGTTACGCAAACAAGCAGATGACTTAGACAAAATCGCAGAGTCTTCAGTAATCACTTACTTATCTAAAGGCGGCGACAAGCTAAGCGAAGCAAAGATCAAGCAAATCATGGATGAAGAAACATGGCTATCAGCAGTTGAAGCGTTAGAAATTGGGCTGTGTGACGAAGTTACAGAAACAGTGCAAATTGCTGCTTGTGTCAGCAAGGAATTGTTTCAAAAGTATAACAACGTTCCTAAAGAGTTTGAGTCAACGACTCAATCGCTAAACGAAGAAAAAGCTAGACAAAAAATGATCGAAGAAGCAAAACAAAACAATGCCTTGATTGGCGCAATTATAGGAGGACTTTAATAAATGAAAACAATTTTCGAATTAAAACAAGATATGGCTACAATTGGTAACCAAATTCAAAAAACAAATGACGATATTACTCAAAAAGCTGCTGATCCGAAAACATCTATGGATGAATTGAATCAATTGAATCAAACAAAGGGAGATTTGCAGCAACGATTTGAAATTATCAAAAATCAGCATGACCAATTAGAAGCCGAGCAGAAAGCCAGCTTAGCAAAAGGCAACTTTTCAGAATCAAGCGATCCTAAACAAAAAGTAATTGATGCTAAAGCTGAATTAATCCGCAAAACTATGGCAAAAGAAGCAGTGCCAACAGATGTATACCAAGTATTAGGTGACGACAGTACAGGTGGAGGTAAATTCTTGCCTAAGACTGTTGCAAATGATGTTATCTCTGATCCAGTAGTTAAAAATCAGCTTCGCGGTTTATCAACTATTACAAGCATTCCAAATTTGGAAATTCCAAAAGTTACTTTCACGCTCGATGACGATGACTTTATTGCGGACAAAGAAACAGCTAAAGAACTTAAAGCAACAGGTGACACAGTTTCGTTTACACGCAATAAATTCAAAGTATTTACCGGTATTTCTGAAACCATTCTGTTGGGAACAAACACTAATCTTGTTACTACTGTAGAAGCTAATTTGCAATCTGGGGTGGCAGCTAAAGAACGAAAAGTAGCATTCGCAACAACGCCAAAAACTGGTGAAGAACATATGAGCTTTTATGATACGACTGTCGTTAACATTAAAAAAATCGAAGCAGCTGACATGTATAAAGCCATCAAAGGAGCAGTTGCAGATTTGCATGAAGACTACCGAGAAAATGCAAAAATTGTTATGCGTTATGCTGACTATCTTGAAATTATTGAAACGTTAGCGAATGGAAATGCTACATTATACACTGCACAACCAGAGCAAATTTTAGGTAAACCGGTTGTATTCAGTGATGCAGCAGTTACTCCAGTCATTGGTGACTTCTCATATTCTCATTTCAACTATGATATCAATGCGTTATACGAACAGGACAAAGACGTTAAGACTGGTATTAATTTGTTTGTTGTAACGGCATGGTTTGACCATCGTATCAAACTAGCATCTGCGTTCCGTCTGGCTGCAGTGTCAAAATAACAGCCCCTGAAGTTCTATCGGTAGATCCTACAACTGATGGAGCTGTTATAGAGCTTCAATAAGGGGGCTCATAGTATGTTAGATCCCAAAAAAGATTTAGAAGAAATCAAAGCTGCAATGAAAATTGATACGGATGATGATGACAAAGAAGTGATTAGAGCATTTACAACAGCAATCGGAACGATTAAGGGGGCACTCGGAAGAGACAAGCCCTCTTTCTATGTTCAAGAAAACGAGATTGTGGAATTGCTTAACACTGCTGCCATAATGCTTGCTGACCATTATTACAAAGCTAGATCGGCAACGATTGAATCAAGTAATATGAATGGCACCTTGCGAGAATTCGATTTGGGATATACAAGCTTGGTTTCATTATTAAAAGCGGAATATAAGGTGTTTAAGGAAGGTGATCCTATTGGCGGTTAGTCGTACAGGAAAACTCACTAAACGCGCGCAGTTTTTGAAACAAGATGGTTTTAAAATAGGACCTAATGGGACAAAAATACCGAATTACGTTGAGGTGATGAGGCCTTGGTTTGGATACAAACAGAAATATCTAACCGAAGTTAAAAGTGAAGATACTTCATATAAAAACACTGTTAACGTTGTGATTCGGCAAAAGCAAAAACAAACAGTCACTCCCGATATGATAGTTAGTATAAAGGGAGTTCGATATAACATTGTTGACATCAATCCAGATGTTGAAAACGAGGATTTTATGCTTTTGATACTAAAGGCGGTGGAATGATGAGTGTAACAATCGATCTTGGCGATTTAGAAAGAAACGTCGCACAAACCATTGCCGATGTTGAAGGCAAGATCCGTCGCAAGGCAGGAAAATCGGCAGGCTTCAAACTTGGAGAAGCTTTAGAAGCGAATACTCCAGTTGATGCATCAACTGGAAAGATCTTACTTGAAGAGACAGTAACAGTAGGCGCGGTTCAAGATAATGGTGATGTTGATGTTGGATATGGTCGAGGTGCTTACTTCCGTGCTCACGTTGTAAATATGGGTTCTGAATTCCAAAGTGGACAGCATTTTATAGAAAAAACTGCTGATACCGAAGCAGAAGCTGTAATGCAAGAGTATATGGAACAATTAAAAGGAGGATTAGGATTATGACGCCAGTTGCGGAAGTAGCGGTAAATATATTGCCGAGAATATTTCCGGAGATTGATTCGAATCTTTTCTTTCCCTATACAGTACCAAAAAAATACCAAAGCTTAGATCAAGTACCATATTTCAAGATTGAAAATGTAGGAGAAACAAACGGATCTCACGGATCAGACAAATACCATTCAAGAAGCTATCGCATTCAGGTAATGGCTTTTATTGATCTAGGGAAAACAGATATTGAAGAACTGAACGACAAATTAGATCGAGGGATGGAAGAAGCGGATTTCTTTCAAATATATGGGGAAGATAGACCGCATTCGGAAAATGAAAATATTCATGTACTGATTAGACAGTACACTCATACAAGGAGGAAATAGCATGACATTAGTAGGTTTTAAAAGAGCGACAATTCAAATCTTAGATGAAAGTTTAAAGCCAGTTCCCGCTAAAAAGTATGTAATCGAAGGGAAGACAAATGAAGGCGCGACTAGCGCTTTCGAAATTACGGGACTATCCCCAGAAGCAGTCAAAGTATATGGATCAGATATCCCTTATTTTATCATTCAAGAGGGAACTGGTGAGGTTGCTGCTACCTTTAGTGCTCTAGACTTGCCTTTTGAGGTTGAAAACGAAGTATTAGGGCGCACAAAAGCAACGAATGGCGTTTATCATGCTGGAGAGAAAACAAAACCGCCTTATTGTGCAGTTCTGTTTGAATCATCAACGTTACGTGGTGAAAAGATGGGAACAGGATTATATGCTGGAAAATTTGGACGTGAATCTATCACCGCGAATACAAAAGAAGGAACAACTCCGACACCAGAGGCTGATCAATTTACCTTCGCTCCTATTCCTAAAAAAATTGGTGACGATAACGAGACTGTAGGATTTGCTGTAGGGGATGAATCATTTACAGCCCTTGAAGCGGAATTATTTGACACCGCGGGGGAGTAACTTCCCCTGAGATTGGCAATGTCACGCCGACAACTGACGGGGCAGTTATCAATTTATCATAAGAAAGGAAATTAATATGGTAGAGACATTTAGAATATATAAAGGTGATTCAATTGTAAAAGAAGGTCCTTCGCCTTTAACAATTACTGGAGAAGAAGCAAATAAAAGTGTAGTTGCCGGGGAGTACAAAGCAACACGTGTTGTAGGAGATAGCGAATCTTCGAAAGTGGATATTCCTTCCTTTAAAACGCTGCCTATTCCAGTTTCGAGTGTAAGCTTAGATAAATCGACAGCAGATGTTGCTGTTGGAGGGTCAGTTAAGTTGACACCGAATGTATTACCCGAGAACGCAAGTGATAAATCTGGATCATGGTCCAGTTCTGATACTGCCGTAGCAACAGTGAGTGGTGGAACAGTCACAGTTAAAGCTGATGCAACAGTGGGTGCGACTACTGATATTACTTTTACTACAAAAGATGGTGCAAAAACAGCTACATGCACAATTACTGTTATTGAAGGTTAGTCATTTGACTAGCCTTTTTTGATTTATTTTAGGAGGAAAGAACATGACAGAAATTAAGTTATCTCTTCGTATGAAAGATGGCAAAACCAAAACTTTTACACAAGATTTTGTACCATTCAAAAAAAGATTGGACTATGTGCGAGAAGAAACTGAATTAGTAGAACGAGTCGATGGAAACGGAAAGCCTAACCCTGCTACATCTGAAGAATTAACAGAATTTAGAGCAAAATTTGTCGCTGGTCTATTTGATGACAAGCAAGTGACAGCCGATGCAATTTTGAACGGCATTGATGTTGAAGATACCGTTATTATGGATATCATTTTATTTCGAGTTTTGGGATTGAAAAAAACAGATGTCGTTGAGGAAGATGACCCAAAAAAGGAAGTCTAAAGGGAAGCGAACTTTACTCTTCTCTAATTAACTTTATGAAACAAACTATTCTAACTTTTCCGGGATGGAACATCAACACAATTCTAGAAACCGATGTTCAATACTTGGATGAAATTATGTTTTCGGACACCGATAGCAATCAACCTTCTGCCAATAGAAGAGAAGTTGTCTCTATGGAAGATTGGTTTAAGGAAATCAATAGATAAGGAAAGGAGGAGAAAACTTGGTTCAAAATGGAAAACCACTCGGGCAGATGCTGATTACCCTGGGATTAGACACTACAGCTTTTTCTAGTAGTTTAACTGGAGCTACTCGTGCTACTAAGACAGCAGCAAAAGAAATGCAAGCAGGTTTTAAGATTGCTGATGCAGGCGGCAAAAAAATAGATGCTCTCGCATTTAAGCAGCAAGCTTTAAACAAAGTTATTGATGCTCAAAAAAATGAGTTAGGGTATCTAAAACAAGCTTACGACAAGACTTTAGATTCTCAAGGTAACGCTACTTCGACAACTGCTAAAGCAGCTCAAAAGTATAACGATGCTCAAGCTAAACTAGCTGGCTACGAGCAGCAATTAAAATCTACTGTTGGCCAATTAGCTCGTCTTGATATTGAAACGAATGGAGTTACTGGATGGCTTAACAAACAGGGCGATGCTTTCATCAAACAAGGCGAGAAAATCCAAAAGTTTGGCAGTGTGGTATCTAGTGTAGGATCAACATTAACAACAGGAATTACTCTTCCATTAGTTGCAGGAGCAACAGCAGTTACAAAAGCAGCTATTGATTGGGAGTCTGCTTTCGCTGGTGTCAAGAAAACTTCTGACGAAGTTGTGGACAGTAACGGAAATGTAGTGTATTCATACGATGATTTAGAGAGCAGTTTGAGAGATTTAGCTAAGCAACTACCTTCAACGCACTCAGAAATAGCCTCTGTAGCAGAGGCTGCAGGACAATTAGGCATTCAAACACAAAATGTTTCAGCATTTACTAAAGTAATGATCGATTTAGGCGAGTCAACAAACATGAGCGCTGAAACAGCTGCTACTGAGTTGGCTCGTTTTGCTAATATAACACAAATGTCTCAAGATAAATTTAGCAATCTTGGTTCAGCTATTGTAGATTTGGGAAATAACTTTGCAACGACCGAATCAGAAATATCCGAAATGGCATTACGTTTAGCTGGAGCAGGACACCAAGTAGGAATGAGTGAAGGGGACATTTTAGGTTTTGCCGCTGCGTTAAGCTCGGTTGGTGTTGAAGCAGAAGCTGGTGGATCTGCCTTTTCTAAAGTCATGGTTCAAATGCAACTGGCTGTTGAAAAAGGGACCGGAGCCTTTGAAGAGTTAAAGGGACATGCTGAGGATCAAGGTGTGTCATGGGAACGATTGGTTTCTGCTGTTCGAAACGGTGGCAAGGAACTAACTGGTGTTTCTAAAGAAATGGGCTTCACTTCGTCTGAATTGAAGAAGATGTACAAAGAAGCTGATAAATCAAAAACCTCATTGGAGCAGTTTGCTGACGTAGCTGGACTAACTGGCGAGCAATTTTCAAAAATGTTCAAAGATGATCCAAGCACGGCAATCATGAAATTTGTTGAAGGTCTTGGTAAAGCTGAAGAAAACGGAACATCTGCTATTAAAGTCTTAGATGATATGGATATCAAAGAAGTTCGATTGCGAGATAGCTTGCTAAGAGCTGCTAATGCTAGCGGTGTTTTCTCTGGTGCAGTTGAGATGGGTAATAAAGCATTTGGCGAAAATACGGCTCTTGCTGAAGAAGCAGGCAAAAGGTATGAAACAACAGAATCCAAATTGAAGATGTTGAAAAATGAAGTAGTAGATGCAGCTATTGAATTTGGGGGTCCACTTGTTGATGCATTAAGAGATGGTCTTGAAGCTTCTAAGCCTTTGATTAAAAGTCTGGGTAATCTAGCAAAGTCTTTCAGCTCTTTAGATAAAGAACAACAAAGAAACATTATCAAATGGGGACTAATAGCTGCCGCAGCTGGTCCAACTCTCAAACTACTTGGGAGTGGTATTTCTATAGTTGGATCTGTCACTAAAGGTGTTGGAAAACTTTCAAAGGGTATTGTCAAACTTGCAGCTGATGCAGCTGAAAAGAAAGCGTTGGGTGGCCTAGCAACTTCAATTTCGGGTGTTGGAACAGCCGCAACAACAGCAGTTGGGGCTGGAACAGCTGGAGCAACAACTGGAGGAATTGCCGGTATGGGCACAGCAATTGCAGGCTTGGCTGGACCAGTCGCCATAGGTATTGCTGCATTAGGTGCAGTTGCTGGAGCAGTTTATCTTGGTAAAAAAGCATATGACGAACACCAACTTGCTGGAGCTAAGTGGGGAACTAAAGTAACCGAAGAACAAGATAAAGTGATTACTAAGTCTTATGAATTACGGGAAAAGGCAGTCAAGTACATTGATGAATATGCAGATGGAGTTAAAGGATCGGCTGATAAAGCCATTAAAGCAAACAACGCAATTATTGACTCTATACAAGCAACTATTGACAAAGAATATCAACGAAAAATGAAAAATGCTGAGGATGTTGATAACCAAGGCATTCAAGATAGTTTAAAGCAGCAAGCTGAAAATGATAAAAAATATGGTGAGCAGTTAGCGGATCAAGCAAAAAAAAGAGTTGACCGTATCAACAAAATTTTATCTGATGCAAGTAAAAATAGCCGAGAACTATCTGATCAGGAACGAGCATATATAGAAGCAAACTATAATCAGTTATCAGATAAGCAGCTAAAACTTGCTGGCTTTACATCTGAACAACGAATTGCAATTGAATCTGCGTATCAAGACAAATTAAGCAAGCTTACTGACAGACAACTTGAGGAACGAGCAAATAGTGTTGGAAAAGCTTTAAATACAGAACAAGAGAAGTATGAACAGAATAGAAAAGCGATTATCGAAGGCACTAAGGATAATGTACAAAGACAAAAAGCTTTGCTTGAAGAATTGGATAAGGAACATAAAAATAGTTCTGAATCTATGATATTAGGTTTAGCAAAACTACGGTTGGAACAAGGCTACAGTTTGGAACAAATGTCATCTGTTTGGCAGCAGTATGGATGGACCGTTGATGAAGTTGCTGATTTAGTGAATTCAAGTGTCGATGATACAACAAAAAATCTTGATATGTTAGCTAAAGGCACCGAAGAAGCCGATATCCAGTGGAATCAGATGGCTCTCGATCCTAAAACTGGTGAAGTCAGAACCAACATGGCTGATGTATTGAAAGACATGGCTTCGACAGATGAAGGTTGGGAACAGCTGAAATTCATGGCTAAAAACGCTGATATTTCCACAAATGCAAAAGAAGAAATTGCCATTGCAATGGGTGAATCGGGTAAATGGAACAATCTTTATCTTACTGACAAAAAGCTTCTTGTGGGCAATGATGAAGCAATGCTCAACTTATATGACACAATAGAAGAGATGGGATTATGGAATGCCTATAATTCTGATAGGAAAACTTTAGGTGTAGATAATACAGATGCTCTTTACAAGTTGCTTGATACTAAAGGGAAACTGTCTGATTGGAATGCTTTACCTCCAGAAGTTAAAACCCTAATTGCTGATAACCCAGCTAAGCTGACGGTTGAGCAGACTCAGTCGGCTTTAGAGAAGTACAACAAATTAAGTCCAGAATTGAAGAAGTTGTTTGGCGATAATACAAGTGTTGTCAATAATATCAATACAGCGCAATCCAAAATCAGAAACTACAATGAAACTAGTGTTGGAGCGAAACATTTACATGCTACGGCGGATTATTCAGAAGTTGAAAGGGCGAAAAACGCAATTGCACAGGTTTATAGCAAAAATGTCGTAATTGATGTCGAGTATCGAGGGAGAAGAACTGGACAGACAGCTATTCCAAATGCCAAAGGAACAAATTACCACCCTGGTGGAGATATGATCGTAAATGATCAGCCTGGACCATTATACAAAGAGTTGGTTCAGTTCCCTGGTCAGGCTCCATTTATACCTCAAGGTCGAAATGTGTATATTCCCAATGCTCCTGCAGGAACGAAGGTTGCTCGAGCTAGTATCACCAAATCGATCATGCGGCGCTTGGGCATTCCAAAGTATGCTGACGGTGTAGGTATTCCGGAAGATTCTACATTAGTTAGAAATTTGAAAAGTGTAACGAATAACGGCTCACAAGAAGCGAAAAAGAGTGAGTTTAGTGTAAACTTTGATAATTCGATATTTGAAGATATGCTTCGAGCGATTAACCAATTAGGTTCTGACATGAGAAACCTTAAAATAATAATGAAAGAAAAAGAAGTAGCTGATATTGTGACAGATGCACAAAACAGGAAAGATATCAGTAGAAAAAGAATGGCAGGTGAGTTGTTATAATGGAAAGTGATTTAATTATAAAGTTCGACGATTTAATCCTATCTGATTATTTCGATTTACTTGGAGAACCTGAGATGGGGCTTTTCGCCCCAGTTACTAATGAATTGGTAAGGTCTGCAAGAGGTTATGGGTCACAAATTAAAGATTCTCGTAGTGAAGCAAATACAATAACCTTGCCTGTTTTTTCGACAAGAGGGAACTGGCGAGATTTTAAAGACGACATTTCTATATTAGCAAGAGATAAAGAGCTGCACAGAATTTGGTTTTCCCACGAGCCAGATCGTTATTATTTGGGAAAATTGGACGGGGAATCTAAACTAGTAAGATCTTTAGAACAGATGAATGAAGCAACAGGGAGCCTAACATTTATTATTCCTGATGGACTAGCTCACGGAATAGAGGAACAAAGCTTTTTTTCTTCTGGTGAAACTTTAAGGATCGAAAATAACGGGACATATAAGACGCCAGTTAGATTTCAAGCCGATTTTACAGAAGACACCAGCTATTTAGGAATACTAACAGAAAATCAGATCATTCAACTAGGAACAGTGGATGAGCCGGACGTGCAAACCGTGGCACCGTCCACTGTTTTATGGATAGACGAAATGACGCCGGCAACCAAAAATAAATGGTCATTCAAAACAGCAAGAATTCGTTGGAAACCAGAATCGTCAATAAATTCTGGCGAGGTGGGATTTAGATCGCAAGATTTTTGGGCGGAAGATTTTGGTAATTATAAAGATATCTGGCACGGACCATCGATTACACGTTACACGAATGATTCCTCAGTTGAAAATTGGGAAGCGACGTTTCGAGTTGGACATAAAAAATCGGCAAAAACTCCCAAAGTCCAGCAACAAGGGATGACTGAAATGAATATTGTTGATAAAGATAACAACTTTATTGCTGGCGTGGAAATAAAGAAAGGATTTAGTAGTAACGAATACGTTGACTACTATTTTTTTATTGGTGACACTCGTGTCTACAAAGGGAGTATTCCATATGAAAGAAGGGACTTTTTCGGGAATGTGGTCATAAAAAAAGTGGGGAATAAGTTCACCTTCTCAATAACCGCAATCAATCCTTCTAATTGGAAATCTTTATGGACCTACAGTCGTTCCTATACAAATGACGATGTGTCTAATCTACGTGCAAACGCTCAGACGGTGTGGTGGGGATTGTGGTCTGATAAACCCCCAATGGAACTGGGATGCAGTTATACCAAATTTGTCAAGATTAACACAAGCAATATTGAAGAAGAAGCATTGACATTTTCGGTTGGTGATCATTTGGAAGTCACGGAAAAATTGAAAGTTTTTTTGAATGGAACACCAGCAGATGATTATTTAGCGAATGGTTCGGATAAGATTTATATTGAACCTGGCAATACAGATGTACTGATAGCATCAGATAAGACACCAATCGTAAAAGCTTCTATTAGGAACGCATTCTTGTAAGGGAGGGTTAAAATGTATTTTAGAGTGATAGATGAAAATTTCAATACTCTTACCTCTTTTCTGGATGAAGATATGCTAGAGGATGAACAATGGTACACCAAGCAAGGAAGCACTTACTCTATTACAATTCTTAAATCAATGGAAGGTAGCGAGCATCTTATTGAAGATAATATGATTGCTTTTGTAGATGAAAATAAGAAAAGTCTGCTATTTACGATCATGAATATATCATATGAAGATGAAACGATCCGTACAATCGAATGTGAGAGCTTTGATGTAGCATTGATTGGAGATATTTCTGACAGCTATCCTAGTAATAAAGCCCAAACAATCGATTATTTCATTAATAGAGAGATCTATAATACAGTTTGGGAAATTCGAATCAATGAACTTTCGCATAAAACGGCGCTTCCAGATTGTAGTGGTACCGGAGATACAAAAAAAGCGCGCTTATATTCAATTGCTGAAACATTCGAAGCTGAGTTAGACTTTGTACTAGAATTCAATAATGCAAAACTAAGAAAAGCTTATATAGATATTTACCAGCAACGGGGAACGGACTTGAGCAATAGTGTGGTTTTGCGAACAGGTGATGATATTGAAACGATTCATAGAACGACAGATATTTATACTACTTTTACAGAAATAAAGGTTCTAGGGTCAGGTGCTGATATTTCAAGAATTAAGTATGACGATGGAACATACTATACAACTGATGGATCAAATATTCTTTATAATCGAGTTGCCAAAAAAGATCGCGGCGGAAAGAAAGTGATGGGCTACTACTCATCTGATAGTAGCACTCCGTCAACTATTTTTTCTGAAGGATTGGCTTATCTTAAAGATAACGATGAAGTAAAAGTGAACTATGAAGTATCTGTGATTCGTGGAATTGATGACTACCAAGTATTTGACTATGTCAAAATTATAGACAATGAATATAATCCGGCCATCAGGGTAAAAGCAAGAGTTCTAGAAAAAACGATCAGTCGTGTGGATCCGTCTAAGAATAAAGCAGTATTTGGAAATTTCGTCACATTATCAAGTGGAATATCAGCACAGCTTAAAGTCCTGCAAAAACAATTAAGCAAGATAGAAGATAGATACACGGTGAATATCATGCCAAATAACGGCACAGGGTTTATTGATGGCGAATCAAAGACCACTTCTTTGACTGCAACAGTATTCAAAGAAAATGAAGACATCACTAATAGCTTATCTAAATTAGATTTCTTTTGGTATAAAGTGGATAAGAATGGTAATCATGATCTAGCTTGGGAAGGAAAAGCATATGGTGTAGGAAATATTGTTAGTGTATCAGACATTGACTTTGAAGAAGTGGCGATGATTACTTGTAGCGTCAATATTCACAAAAACCAATGGGTTCAAGCTATTTACTTTATTAACGGCTTAAAAGCATTGGCTTATCGAGTTGAACAACAACGAACTGCTGACACTTTGGTGGTGCCAGTGATAACAGATACTCATTATGCAGTAGATGTTATTAACAAAGAGTATATCCGAGGAAATCTGAAAGTTTTTGACCATATCAAGAATTTTGTTGAATTTACAAATATGGTTCAGTGTGACTTTGCGTTACACTTGGGAGATGTGGTAGAAGGAAGAAGTACAAAAAAACAAAATACAATTGATCTGCAAAAGGTCATGGCATTAATAGGACAAGTCGATTGTCCTTATTTTATTTCTCTTGGAAATCACGATGACAACCGTTACGGGAACAGAGCGAGTGGAAATGTGATGAACCAATTTATAGAGCCGGATGAAATGTATAAGATGATAACTAGTCCATCAAAAGCCTTTGGCATCATAGAAAATCCTAGTAATAGAAATATGTACTACTACTACGATGTACCAGATAAAAACTTTCGAATCTTTGTTCTCAATAGCTTTGACCATCCCTATACCGCGACAAACGGTGCCATGGACTATATTGATTACGGTGGATACAGGAAAGAACAAATTAACTGGTTAATTGATTCGTTGAAGCAAACGCCAGAAGATTATACTGTAGCATTCTTTCAACACAATTCGATGGGAACAGGTTGGAATGATTCTAATGCGAACTGGGTACACAACTCTTTAATTGTTCAAGGAATTATCGGTGCTTATAAAAATGGTACAAGTTATTCGGGGAGTAATACCGATAAAGATTTTGCAGTAGACGTAAATGTGAACTTTACTGGCACCAGAAAAGTTGCCTTAATTGCGAACGGACATCATCACGCAGACAGGTTGAAAGTTGTAAATAATATAAATAATCTTACAATCAATCTTTCACATCCTGACCCACGTATAGAATATTGGGATACTTTACAGCAGGACTGTTGGGATGTTCTTCTGATTGACACGAAAAGTCAAAAAGTTAAGGCTCTACGTTATGGCTTTGGGCAAGACGTAGAGTTTTCTTATAGTTAGGGGGTGAATCGATGGCAGTAGTAAAGGATACTATAACACTTACTAAAGTTAAGAATGGTGGTCAAGGACCCAAAGGCGATCCGGGCCCAGTTGGCCCAAAGGGTGATCCTGGAGGTCAAGGGATTCCGGGAACGCCGGGAGAGAATGGCAAGACCTCTTATATACACTGGGCGTACGCTTGGAGTTCAGATGGTACCGATCGCTTTACGACAACCTATCCGAATGAAAATTTAGCCACTAAAAAAAGTTTGCTTGCACACAGCACTAACGCAACGAATACAGTAATAATACAATTAGGAAAGATCACATTTAAAAGTGATGGAGCCCCGTATTTAGGGTTTAGAACAGTTGGAGAACAGTATAAACCTGCTACCCAATACACAATGCGCTTTGTAGTGAGAGTATCTAGTGGAACGATTGAACGGATAGGAGGGCATACTACTTATATTGACACTATTCAAAAATTATCAATTAATGGCACTCAATTACAGGTAGCAGATTGGGCAACAGGTGTAGCTTATAATTTTGAGATCGGTAAGTCATACTATGTTGAATTAACATTTACTACTAAAACGGTTCTGGACTCTAGCGTAGGTGCAAGCAATGGTATTTATGTGCAACCAAATAGATCAACTTTTTTCAAGCCGTATGCAGCAGAAATTCTAGAATTTAAAGTTGAACAAAACACATCATCTACAATTTACACCCCGTCTCCCGAAGATGATTTCGCGAATGCGTATCCAACTTTTGCTGGTACCTATACTGATTACGAGCCAACAGATAGTGAAGATCCTAGCAAATACACATGGCAACGTATTTTAGGCGAATCTGGACAAGATGGTAAGGATGGGAAAAACGGTGCGAACGGGCAAGACGCAAAAGAAGTAATCAGTGGGTATCTTTCAAATGAATCCATTATCGTACCAGCTAACTCATCAGGTACAGTAACTGACTTCACGAAAGCTTTAGGAGACTTTATTATCTACGAAGGACAAACTAAAGTTTCATCTGGCGTAACATTTTCGAAAGTGTCAGAAACTGGTATGACTAGCACAATTAATTCGGCAGGTCGTTATACAGTTACTGCTTTATCAGCAGATGTTGGGACGGCAACATATCAAGCAGTGTACAAAGCTGTGACGATTCAAAAAATAATTATTGTCGTGAAAAACAAGCAAGGAGCTACAGGTCCAGCCGGATCAAACGGAACTGATGGGAAAGGAATTGTGTCAAGCGCTACTACTTATCAAGCAGGAACATCTGGCACAACGCCACCAACAGGAACATGGAGTGCTTCTATTCCTAGTGTTTCTGAGAATCAGTACCTTTGGACGAAAATTGTTCTTACTTACTCTGATAATACAAATTCAACTGCTTATTCTGTCGGGAAAATGGGAGCAACAGGCGCTACTGGATCAACTGGTGCGACAGGGAATGGAATAAAAAGTACAACTATAAATTTTGCTAGTTCTACTAGTGGTACAGCAGCGCCTAGTAGTGGTTGGAGTACATCAATTCCTACAGTTACTGCTGGAAGCTTTTTATGGACGAGGACTGTACTAACTTTCACAGATAATACCACAAACACTTCATACACTGTAGCCAAACAAGGTGAAAAAGGTGATCCGACTGGTATCATCAGTCAAGCGACGGTACCAACTAATCCTTATGTTGGTATGCTTTGGCAAAACACAGGTGCAAGTGGGTATATTATCGGTGCAACTTATCAATGGAATGGAAGTAAGTTTAATTTATACATTTTCACAGCAGATAATATTGTAACGACTACACTTTCAGCAATCACTGCTAATTTAGGAAACATTACAGCAGGAAATATCTCAGGGGTTTTGATTAGTGGTTCTGAATTTCAAAACCCATTTTCAAATGAACCAATTGACGGAGGAGATGGGGCAACAGGTAGCACAGCTTCAGGAAAAGCTACACTAAAAGGGAAGTTGAGTTTTGATGGAGAAATAGACACATCGCATAAATTTTCTACAGAATATGGACCAGCAAGATTGGGTGGTGCTGTTCGCTTAAAGACAGCTTCACCTACTGCGGATCCCGCGCTAATGTGGTGGTTAAATCCTTATGGGTTGACTCTTAGGGTCGAAGGTGTAGGAGGAACATTGCGTTACCAAGACCTCATAAAATTTCCGCAGCGAATTATTGACAATGTTTCAACTGGATTTGAACCATACGCGACTTCTATAGGTTCTACATCGACACCCACTTGTGAACGATCAATGAGATCTGTGCAATTATCAGGGGCTTTTAAAAACACAGTAGCATTTAGCGGAGAAAAGAAGATGGCCACTTTGCCAGTTGGATATAGACCTTCAGCAATTGTCTCGAATAGATGTCAAGGATCTGGAAATAATACGCACTATGTTTCAGTTTACCCCGACGGTAGTATCTATTCTGACAGATACACGGCTGGCACAGTACCTCTTGGTTCTTGGTTAAAAATTGATATCAGCTTTCTTGCTGGGGATGTTTAAAGGGGTGATTACAATGGATTTTGAGAAATTCTTAGATGAGTTCTACTTATCTCAAAAGAATGGCACGTTATCAGATTATACAAAACTTTATTGGGATGACGTTTTACATTTGTTTGGTGATAGTCCTGTTATCTTCGATATCTTAATAGAACAAATCATAAATGGAAAGGAATCTCAATTTAACGACAGCAAGAACAACTTAATCGAGATCTATAATACAACGAAAGATTTTAGTCAATATGCGTTTAACGAGACTAACCCAGAATTCGAAGAACTAAAAAAGGAAAACGAATCGTTACGACAAGAATTAGCTATGACACAAGCTGCTTTCATGGAAGTAACAGATTATGTTTTCTCAAAGTAGAGGAGGAATGAAATATGGAATTTTCGGCGTTGAAAATGTTGTACGCAACGCATGTAATTGAAGGAAAAAGAACTATCGAAAGTGTGCCAGAGATTTTACGAGAAGATGTTGCGAAAATTGTAGACGAAGCAAAAAAGCCAGTAGAAACAAAATAATCGGATATGTAGTATCAGGGGCGATCGGCTTTCTAGCCGGTTGCTTTTTATTTTAAGTGAGAAGGTGAAGCATGTTAAATGTGGGAGAATTAGCGACGTGGGCTGGATGGGTAATGACAATTATTGGCTTAGTTGCATTTGTTGTCCGGCCAGTAATGAGTAATTTTACGAAAATAGCAGAAAACTTAACCAAACTTAGTCACAGCTTGGATCTGTTGAATAGAGATTTAGAAGCCAGCAAATCTGATCGTGTTGAAATTCATAACGAACTCAAGCAGCATGATGAACGACTAGACAGGCACAATGAACGACTAATTGAACATGGTGAACAACTAAAATCTTTATGGAAAGAAAGAGGTAAATAGTATGAAAATGACAAACGAACAATATGATTTAGCAAAAAAAATCATCACACAATGGTCGCCGGCTTTAGGGGTCTTGATTGCTGGGATTGCAACGTTATATGATTTCGATGCAACTAAAATTGTTGGAGTGATTTCCTTAGTTACTGCATTTGCAGGTGTAGTGCTGGGAGTTTCAAGCAATAACTATAACTCTCAAGATTATGGTGATGGTCAAGAATTCACTGAGAAAAAGGAGTAGCCAATCGGCTGCTCTTTTTTAATACAGAAATTGGAGGGATATCTATGAGAAACAAAGCTAAATTTATAGAGGACTTTGAAGCAGTAGCAAAACCAGAAATCGTCAAGGAAGTAGATCCTGTGCAAGATGCAGCGCACACCATGAATCATATTGGACAACAAACTTACACATTGAACAAAAATCTTACGAAGACTGGTAAGGATGAAACTTTCAAGTTTGAAGTGAAAAAACGCGAAAAAACTGATAATCCAGCCGAAAAAATAGACGACTACTTTTATGTTGGGAAAGGAGAATAATCATGGTCAAATATTATAATTCTACCTCACATCGAGGACACAATGCGATCGTTCCTGGGGCATCTGGTTGTGGACTTAAAGAGCATGAGGTTGCTCAGAAAATTCATGATAAATTCCGTGCTGCAACCAAAGCAGTAGATGCAACAGATAACGTTGGGAGAACTGTAAATGATAACCTATACAATATCGTTCGTAAAATGAATGCTGTAGGAAAAAGTTATCATGTTAGTCACCATCTGAATGCATTTAACGGAACTGCAAACGGCTTTGAAGTTTGGTATTATGCAGGAAATACAGCAGCTAAAAAATTAGCAGAGGAGATTTGTATTGCAGTATGTAAGGCTACTGGATGGGTAAATCGTGGGGCGAAGGCTACTACATCCTTGTATGTGATCCGGGCATCATCTGGTTCAGCTATTTTGATTGAATGGGGATTTGTGGATAGTAAGAAAGATATGGATATCATGTCTAAAAAAATGGATGCTGGTGTTAATGCTGCATTGGCTGTATTCGGATATGCCACGAATAGCGCAGCGTCAAAACCAAGCACGCCACCGATTAAACCAAGTACACCTGCGGTAAAACCACCAGTTAAGCCAAATTACACAAGAATCGAAGAAGATGGGATGTTTGGTCCAGGAACAGCTAATCGGGCGATGGAATACGAAGGAATGACACCGGACGACGAGATCAGTCATCAATACCGGCAAGCGTGTAACAAGAATCTGTATGCAGCGAAGTTTGATAAAACGTTGATTGGATCGAATCTTATTCGTACATGGCAAAAACGATTGAAAGCCAAAGGATTTTATAATGGGGCAATTGATGGTCTGTTTGGTGAAGCAACAATCAAAGCGATGCAAAAAGCATTAGGAACGACAGTGGACGGTATTATCAGTCCAAAATCCGATATGGTTAAGGCATTGCAACGAGCATTGAACAATGATAAGTTGCCGTGGTAAAGAAGCTATAGAAGCTTACTCTATATTTTGATATACTCAAAGAAAAATATTAGGGAGAAAATTTATGGAAATTCCAACAGAAATTATAGTTGCTCTTCTTGGGATTCTTGGTATTATCCTTAGTGCATTTCTAGGAGCATTTTTATATAAAGGCAAGCTTCGCAAAGAACAAAAAGCGAAGGTGAAATCTATGGTAGGCGAAAGTATATTTACAAGTTTAAACAAATATAAGGATACGATTAAATCATTGAAGGTTATAGCTCCTGCTTTTCCTGAAGAAACTTTCAATAATAGGGAGGAAGATTTTTTTGACTCGTTTGCTATTGTTCCAGAAATAATGTTGAATCCTAAAAGCTTAGAGAACTTTATCTCTGATATAAGCAAATTGCGAACAAATGATTTTGATAATTTGGGTCTAGATTCTGGTGCCACTTTATATTGTTTAGAAAGATACTTTATGAATTTAACTAAATATCTATCACCTCTACATCCTGATCAGTATCCTTTGGTTGGTACGATTATCGTAAATGACTTTAATAAATTTCACTCGCGCATTACAAAAATCATTTACAAAGAATTAAATAAAACTAGAGTAAAGTATGTTTTTCACAATGGTTTTTTTTGGAAGCAAAAAAAGAAGAAGTATCAACTCGAATTGTGGGAGAAAAGCATTTTGTATAGTTTAATTTATCCTGATAAGAGTAAACTTCCTGATGGACAAAAAGAAATAGTAAATTTAATTGGTCTCGCTCTAAACGAAGGAGTAAGATTGACAAACGCTCCAACAGCTATCAAAGAACCTAATGCACATGTTGTTAAACTACAACAAAAGCTCAATGAAAATACAATCAAACCCAAAGGTTGATTAAACTATAATTCAAGCGTGTTACCTTGATAAGTAAAAAGGCTCCTTACTCAATTTTGAGTAGGGAGCCTTTTATTAATCAATCTTTTCTACCTTATTATTTTCATTTAATTGATATGATATAACGACAGGTGTAGTATCTTCTTCCTCTGAATCTGAAGAATATAATGCAGTTAATGTATATAAATCAATGTCTGGATTTATTGGATTCCGGGAAACTAACTCTTCGAAATTATTAGAAAGAGTCTCCATCGTTTCTTTATCGGGCATACTCATAATAGTAAACATTATGGAATAGAAGTCTTTATTATCGCCTTCAGCAGTTAGTTCAATTTTATCTTTATTAGAGTCTATAATAAAATACTTAAACAAAGATAGATTAATAACCATGTTAGCATCTTCAATAGCTTTCTCTTGATTTCCAGATGAAGCATTAATCAATCCAGGAATATCCATTTTTCCTAGAGACCAGTCTTCATTATCATCGTAAATATCTAAAACAGATTGATCAACAACTGACGATTCCTCAGTTAATTTTGTTTCACTGACTGCACTATGATCATTCATGGTGTTGTCCGAGCTTGAGTTCTCAGAACCGCATGCGGATATAAAAAGTAATGAAAAACAAAACGATAAAGATAATATGACTTTTTTCATAAAACCATCCTCTATAAGTAATATATTAATTATAAGCCATTAAATTTTCAAATACCATCATAATCTTCGTCTTGCCAATCACCGAATACTTCTTCACAACAAACTGCTCCCGATCATTATACTCGCCAGCAACCACGATTTGCATTCCCTCATCAACGTCAACTAAAAAGTTCAAACTGTGGGCAGCAATAAGGCAATTTATACCATTAATCGAGAACCGCACCAAAGGGGTCTTGCTCATCTTCAACACTCGTATTTTCGAAACTACACCTTTCAATGATTTCATGGTGATCGCCTCCATAATCTTGTACAAAGTAATTAAAATCAGTTTTACCTAAAGTAACATCAACATAAAACTCAACGCACTTTGTACCGAAAAGACATTCTTGAGATTCGGAAATTGAATCTGGAAACTCCTGAATAAACTCTGAATAGGAAATGTAGCCTTGCTCATACAGACTTATGATGTTTATTTTTATCAGTCCCTTCATCAGATATTCCATCCATACCACCAGCGTGTCCACCGACTAGCTTACTTCTTGCAATCGCACGAGCGCCATCGAGCTTGCTGTTGGCATGAACGATAGAAGTAAATCCGTACTTCTCACGTATCTTATCGATGATTTTATCCAGTTTTATTTGCTTTATCTGGTCCTCAGCATCAGCAAATAAATCAAGCTGAACACTTGATGTGTAAATTAATTTTGAAAAAGTGATACCAACGTGACGAACCACTTGGCCAGTATAATATTTACGAAATAGGAACAGTGCGTGCGAGACCAATACTTTTGTGTTATTTGTTGGTGGGACAGTCATTTGTCTAGAGAATCCTTTTTGTGTTTCTCCAAAAGCAACACCAATATAAAGATGAATACATTGTGTTTGGCAATGATGTCTGCGAATACGTGCAGCAACCTGTTCAGCCATTTCCTTGATGACAATTTCTATTTCATCATGTAGATAGTAGTTTCTATTTAGTACCTGGCTATTACCATAACTTTTATCTCTGATTTGAGGAGCTGGCTCAGAAATAATCGTCCGATCAATTCCATTCGCATGATGGTATAACTGTTCTCCTATGATCCCCATTCTACTTCGCAACAAATCGGGGTTAGCCTTTGCGAGCTGTTCTATCGTTTCTATTCCCATTCGCTCAAGTCGTTTTTGTGTGCGTGATCCAATGCCCCAAAATTCTGTGATAGGAGAGATGTTCCAAACTTTACTTTCCACGTCTTGATAGGTCCATTCCGCAATAAGTGATTTATTATGCTTCGATTCGTTGTCTAATGCTAGTTTGGCCAAAAGAGGATTATCTCCAATACCAACAGTCACATAAAGTTTTGTCGTGTCATAGACATCACGTTGAATCATCTTAGCTAGTCGCCATCGTCTTTCGCTTCGAGACAAACTTTTGTCTGGGACAAACAAGTTCAGTGATTTAGTTACGTCCATCATTGATTCATCAATAGAGTAGAGGAGTAGATCCTCATCGGCTACATATTTTCTAAATACGTTGTTTACTTTCAAATTTTCTTTTATATATAAGTTCATGCGTGGAGGGACCTTGAACAATAAAGGATGGTTTGGTAAATTATCAGCACGAGTAACATTTGAAATGCCTAACTTCTTTTTTGCCAGTGGCGAAGCAGCCAAGACTAACCCATTTCCTGTATTATCAGATTGAGACATGACAACCAACATGGTCTTCATTGGGTGAAATCCACGTTGAACACATTCAACTGAAGCATAAAATGATTTTACATCAATAAAAAGAATGTCACGTTTGGGCTCAAGTTCGTATCGAAAACTTCCCATAATAGCTCACTCCTTAAGGAAAGTATACGAACGTTTGTTCTGTTTGTAAAGCGAACAGGAAATAAAAAAATCAATCTAGGATAAGCGAGGAAAATAAATTGGTTTGATGATGATAATTGACTACCATTTTGACTACCATTTGACTACTAAAAAGGAAAAACTACGAAAAGCTTTTCTATAGCTTGAACACCAAAAAAGAGGTAGAAACCTCTGTGTAATAGGGTTTCTACCTCTCAGGAAAAACTACGAAAATCTTCTCGATTTTAGTCTATGGAGATGGCGGGAGTCGCATTTTTATTGATAGAACAATGCTTCTTTAGAAATGACTACCATTTTGACTACCACGATTAAAAGTCAACGTAATTATTAAACCTATTTGCTAACTGCTCTTTTGCTGTTTTTGATACGTGGGTATATACATCCATTGTAGTTTGGATGTCAGAATGACCAAGCCTTGATTGAACGTCTTTAATAGAAGCACCGGCTTCAAATAATAATGATGCATGTGTGTGACGAAAGCCATGAATAGATATCTGTTTGAAATCATCCGGCAAGTTTTTCATGGCAGTTAGGTACCATTTTCTCGGTTTAGCAGGCGATAATATTCCTCCATCTTCACTTTGAAAGACTAAACCATCTGGAGACTCTTTTTTGTACTCTTGTAATATAGACACAGTTTTGTCATCAATTGAGATTCTTCGAATAGAAGAAGGAGTTTTTGGCGTTTGAATATAAAGCCCTGTTGCACTTCTCGAAACAGCCTTGTTTATGTATAATGTTTGTTTTTCCAAATCGATATCAGACCATTTCAGCGCTAATGATTCTCCTTTGCGCATTCCGGTAAATGCTAACAAACGAAAATATACAAAAGCTCTAAAATTGTTGTTGTTTTCTAAAGCTGCCATAAATTTCTTCAACTCATCTTTGTCATAGAAATTCATATCTTTGTCTTCTCTAACAGATTCCTTCCTTACAGGCTTCTTAATCACTTTTGTTGGATTCATATTGATCAATTGCATTCTTATTGCGTAATCAAATACCAATCCAGCATAATTCATAACCATGCTTGCACGCACAAGCTTCTTGTGCCAAATATTCATTTGATTCTGTGCATCCATCGGTTTGATGTCTTGTATAGGTTTATTACCAAATGCTGGAAGTATATGATTTTTGAAAACTCGCTCTGTTTTTAGTAACGTTGAAGCTTTAACTGTTGTTTTGTATTCCTCATACCATAGATTATATATCTGTTCATAGGTATGAATCATTTGTGGTTCAGACTCTGGTTTTGATAATCCGTTTAGTTCTAAATCAGCGATTGCTAAACGTGCTTCTCTTTGAGTTCTAAAGCCGCGTCTTGTAGTGCGGATTGGTTTTTTGGTGTCTTGATCAATGCCAAGATACAGCTTAAACATATAAGCTTTTTCGCCATTTTTTTTGACGTATTCTTTTATTCGGATATCCTGTTCTTTCTTAGCCAATTGCTTCAACTCCTAGAATTTGTTACAATAGGCGTAACCTATTGGTTATTTTCTGTTTGCACGCCCCCTGACTATCAGGAAAGAGGGGCGTGTTTTTTTGTTTAATTTAATTCAAATGAATCAACTACTACTCCGGGAACAGTTATTTCTCCACCTAAAGCAGAAGTATAAGTGTATTCTCCATAAGAGGTGCCTCTGATAGTAATATAGTCATCTTCTAGAAGACGATTGTTTGATAGTTGATCTTCCGATATTTCAATATACAGTACTTGGTCATAATTATCGTCAACTGCAAAACGGAACTGAGAGTGTTCTTCACCTTTCATCACTTGAATTATTCTTCCAGAAAACTTAACTTTTTCAGCTAAATAAGTATCAGGGTTTCTCGCTAAGTTTTCGTATGTGATTCCAGTATCATAACTAGCTCTTTCTTCTTCGGCAGCTTTTCTTGCAGCCTCTTCAGCCTCTTTTTTTTGTTTTTCAGCAGCTTCTTTTTCCGCTTGTTCTTTCGCTGCTGCTTCTTCAGCAGCTTTTTTATCAGCTTCTTCTTTCTCTTGCTGTTGTTTCTTTCTAGTTGCTTCGGCCTCTGCAGCAACTTTCTCTAATGTCGCCTTTGACTTTACAATCACTGTTTTCGTTTCTTTTCCATTTGATACTTCGTATGTGGTATCTTCCGTTTCTGGAAGTGGAGCTGTCATGCTAAATGAACCAGAGGCTGTTGGTTCTATTTCTTTTACTAATTCATTGCCTTGATTTACAGTGATTTTACTTTCTGGATCAGCTTTTCCAGATAAGTTAAAATTGTTGTTTTCCAAGTAATGTTGAGGTTGGTATACACTAAACTCAATTACTTCTTCTTTGCTAGAGGATACGGCAATCGTTGACGAAGAACTAGATTCTTCAACATCACCACCGTCGCCACCTTGACCGCCACAGCCTGAAAGCACTAAAGTAACAAATAGCAAGCCATATACTACTTTTTTCATTTCTTTTCCTCATTTCTTTGATATAATAATTTTGTAATCTCTCAGAAATGAGTTGCCCTTATCGAAGCTGTAACTTCGGTAGGGGTGTTTTTTATAAACTGTTCTGATAGGTATATTCGATTTCTTTTTTCTTTGTATTTCCCCAACCAGAAAGACGTTGATTTATAAAATATTTATCATTTTTATTATACTGAAACCTTTGAACAAGTGACGTCGCTGATGAACCATTTAAGTTCAATGTAGTTTGGCAGAATTGTACTAACCTGGTATATAAAGCTGGATAAGATAATCCTAAAATATCTGCCATTTTGCAGAAAGAGATGTCTGTCTCCATAAATTTTACTATTGTTATATCAGGAAGCATTTTAACTCCAGCTCCTGCATTTGCTAACGCTTCAACTTTGAGTTCTTCTGCAGTATAGAAAGCCGTATTTTCTTCTACGTTAAAAAATTTTTGAGTAGGCTGACTATCATCAAAATCATAGATGATGTGGTCCGTCTCGTGGGCAGCACTAAAACGCTGACGAGCTTTAACCATATTCGGATTAATAAAAATTGCTGTCGTATATTTACTTTTAACTGTGAATCCAGAATAAAAATCTAGGGATAATCTGGGAGGGGTATTTATAAACTCGATTTTTCTATCAGTTATAAATTTTTTAAAATACATTTCCCAATTATATTCGATAGGGTTTATATCATTTTCTAATAAAAATCTATTAATTAGCACGTTATTGTTTTCGATACGCTCCGACAATTCAAAATCCATCAACTACACCTACTTATTTTTGTTCTTTTCGTCTAATTCTTTCATTGTGAATTTAACAAAATCCATCAATTTCTCCACTTCGCGTCTATACTCATCACGTCTATCTTCAGGTATTTCCATTTCATTTTTGCGAAACATCATGACTAAGTCATCATATTCATCTTTATTTTCTACATTTTGAGGTGTATCTGTTCTTCCCAAGAGGTAATCTACAGAGACTCCAAAGTAATCAGCTAAACGAGCTAATTCGATAGAGTTAGGAGTTTGTCTTTTCCAACTTCCTAAATATCCATTCGAATACCCGAAATTCATTTCGAGCTGTCTAATGGATATTCCTTTTTCTTTTGCTAATTCCTTTATTATTTCGTAAGTATTCATCGATAAACCAACCTTTCTGAATGCTTACAAAAAAAGTTTAGATAAATAATGTAAATATAGTTGACTTATATATATTATTAATCTATACTATGTCTTGTAAACAAGTTTAACAACCAAACAGACAACAAAAACACCATTGATGATTAAATGCCAACCGCCAAGAAAGCTTTTAAAATCAATTGTTTATGTCTTATTTAACTATGCATTCAGTATAGATTATTAATCTAATAAAGTCAACATAGTTTAGATAATTGTTGTTAAATTTGTTTACAAGTAAATGAGAAAGGAGTTTTAGTATGGCTGATATTGCGGAAATTACCCAAAAAGATAGAGAAAAAATCAAAACATATGTTGAAAATTCAAATTTCCTAACATACAAGATGCTTGCAGACAGATTTGGAATCGATAAGAGCTACCTGTCTTTAATTTTAAATGGCAAGAGAACATCCGCCGAAGCTAACAAGATTATCGATTCGATTATAGCGATGTATGAACTTTGAGATAGGAGGGAGACCATGCCGGATATTGATGAAAAAACTATTCAACTTATTTTGAAAAAGTACGTTCCTAAGCGATACCTGAATCAGCGTGAGGCTTGTATCTACGCTGGGACAAGTCCAAAGACTATGAATGCATGGATTAAGCGAGGACTGAAGCAAATCGTATTTGATGATGAGAGCAACCCAAAATATGATGTTCGAGATATCGATGCTTTTATGGAAGAACACAAAATCGGGATCGGGAAGCACCGCTGACTGATAAGGAAATTATACCAAAGAAAGGAGAAGGTATAAATTGGTAAAAGCATTCAAAGAAACCATGTTGGTTACGCTCAAGTGCCGAATTGAAGATGAAGATGAAATTAGAGAAAGTCTGAAATATTTCGACCAAAAGTACAGAGTTCGGTATATCAATATCACTCATGATGAGAATATGCAGACTCCCAAGATTCTTGTTGAATTCATGCCAAGGAAGATATCTCCATCTAAAATATTGGCTGCTATTTTCTTTGTTTTATATATGTTATGCCAGATAGGAATAGCGTTGTAGAAATAGTTAAAAACTTGAAAAAATCCTCGCTAGTATTCTCAGTGAACGATTTTGAATTAAACGAAATGTAAGCAAAGACTAACGAAAGTAACAAAGTGTTATCAGTTTGAGAAATCTTATATTTGTAAATGTCTAGCCAGCTCGAAGTTATCTGGACCATATGGTTTGGATTTTCTTCATTGTATTTATGGATATCAAAAACTCTTTGTAAATACTGTATTTTAGCTTTATTTTCAACTCTCTTCATATATTTTTTACTATTTCTTTTGTAGAGCCAAAAGAAAAACAAAAAAACTGAAATATAAAAAGAATACTTGTTAAACAAAGGGAACAGCATTATCACTGCGTCATAAATTGACATTTAACCACCACCAGTTTTTAAAACAATTATACCAAAGAAAGGAGAATGACATTGAATGAAGTTTCAACAAATTTTGACTATTCAATAGTAGATGATACCACTGCACAATTTTTAAAACTAAAAGAACAAGAACTACAATCAATTGTTTTGAATAGCTCGATTCAATTAGGAGAAAAACTTATAGAAGCACAAGAAAAGCTGGCAAGTTATAAAACAGGAACCTTCGAAAAGTGGTTCACGTCAATCGGCTTAAAAAAGAGAACTGTTTACAACTATATCAATCAAGCCAAATTTGTGCATCAAATGCACGAATACGAACAAATCGAAATGTTCCAAGAACTACCAACCACACTCAAAACAGAAATATCTAAACCGTCAGCTAAACCAGAAGCAGTAGAAATGGTGCTCTCGGGTGATATAAAAACCACCAAAGAATACAGAGAGCTTGAAAAGCAGCTAAAAGCTAAGGATGAGCAAAATAAACTACAAGCACAGATGATTGATGATCTGAATGAGCAAGAAACGGAAGTAATTGAAAAAGAAGTCATTGTCGAAAAGGTTCCAGACGACTATCAGCAGCTTAAGCAATCTACAAAGATCGTTGATGAAATCACCAGAGAAAACCAAGCGCTTAAAGCTGAACAAGAAGCTTTGAAACAGCGGATAGCGGATTCCGAAAAAGCGTTGCAAGAAAAAGCGAAGGTTGAAACCGATGAACTAGAACAAGCACAACTAAAACGTCTACAACGTGATGCCGATATCAGTGTGCACAAACTCATTATCAATATGAATCAATTTGTTAAAGAACAAGCGGTAACGGTATACGATTCACAAGCAATCGCTGGGGCGAATGATGAGACAAAGCAAAAACTCACGGATTCAATTTCCAGAGTTGAAAAATTATTAAAACAAATCAAACAAGAAATCGGAGGAGAAGTAGCATGGGTAATCAATTAATGGAAAACAGCACGATCGCATTGATCCACACATTAGAAACACAAGGCAAACAAAGTGAAGCGCTGGTAAGTTTGTTGCGTGAAATGGGAAATGTCAAAGAAGAAATGATTGAACTGAAAGACGAAGTAAAAGAACACGTCAATGAAAGCCGCACGTTATATGAAAAAATGTCTGAGCAAGTCACTATCACGTATGAAGAGCAAAAGGAATTGCGCTCAATCGTCAGCAAACTTGCCATTAGCTTAACCGAAGAACATCAAAAGCGCCAAGGTAAAACATACAGCGGCAATCTATTTAAAGCTTGGAAAGGTATGTTCATGAGCCGCATTCACTCTAAGCTTAAGAAACGCATGAACGTTGTCCGTTACACATCAATTAAACGAGTGGACTACGACGAAGCTTTAGCTTATTTAAATGTACTAACCTACGAACACTTTAGTCTGGCAGATTTGCAAGCAACGCCTGCAGTATTGAACGTTTTGGAGTTGGAGGAGAAATAATGGAATTTGAGAACGTCAAAGATGCGCTAAAAAGTGCAATGGAGTATGCCGAATCATCAAATTTACAAGTGGACGGAAAGCCAGCAACTTACGAAGACTTTCAAGAGCTGATGAAAGAGCATATCTATGCTATTGCAGATTTGTTGGGTATTGATGAAGTGGCCGATCGCAACTGGAGTATTGGATGAAAAATAACCCCACGCGGAAGGAGGGGCTAGGGTGAAAAAGAATATTATGGATCAACTTGCTTCCTATGAGATAAAGAGAAATCAGTTAATTGTTGAAAAAGAAAAAATATGTCAAGAAGTATTTTCAGCAATCGTTCCGGAATTAAGTGGATTAAAAATATCAGAAGCTAAAAAAGTTATATCTAGTGAACTTGATAAAAACATAAAAACAAAAGAAATAAAATTAAAGCTGCTGAATATGTTCAGAGAGTATCTAGACAATATTGAACTATGATTTTTTTCGAGATACCGGTGGATTCTTGAGCATTAGCTTAGTATTGATAATTTGAATGAATATTTGTAAGTAAGATTTTAAAGTCTCGATGTCATACCCTTCATGTTGGTCCCAATGAGCATAGTCGTTACCTAATATTCGGACCACATCTGCAGAAGTTTGTAGATCAATATCTGATTTAAAGTATTGGCTTATAGCATTGTTTAATGTCTTTTTGGCAATTTCTTCGTAAGAATCAAGTTCGTTTGCTAAAGCAAAATCTTTCAAAAGTATTTCTAAAGATACTCGATAACCAACACCAGCAAGGTCTAAAGCATTATTAAACTCACTAAGTTCCGCATCGTGATAAATTTTTTCAAATCGAGGCGAAAAATCACAAACCAGTTTTGGCAGATTACTAGGCTGAGAGTTAGGATATAAAGCTACCATTTTACCGATTTTATCATTAACTAAATTGAAGCAAAAATGGTTTCTTGAGCAGTCGGTACAGTAGTGTTTGAAATATGCAAGATTGCTAGATATACCTAAATACTCTGTTGAGGGATTGTTCGAAACTCCGCATCTCGGACAAAACTTAGGAAGCTCGATAGTAATATTTTGCAAGTAATTACTGCTATTAGAATGAAATTTCTTCGTTTTTATTTCCATTAATACACCACCAGTTTTTAACAATTATACCAAAGGAGAAACCGCATGAAAATCACTATCTCAATAGAAACAAACGGATCGACAATGTGGCATACCGTCTCTACAAAAGAAGAAGCGCTCGCTTTGATTGATCGATATTTCAAGGAGGAGTCAGCATGAAGAAAAAATGGCTAGCAAGTCTAAATAGAAATCACTTTTACAAAGCACGACAACTCCAAGCAATTTCATATTTAAGCATTGGTTTAAACATTGTACTTTTGTTAACTCTGATTTGGATCATGGGGGTTAAATAGTATGACCAGAGCTGAAGCACTACGTATTGGCAAAATCATTGCTGACCGCTGGTACAAGTATAACAAGCCTTTGATTCAATCAAGACAGAATATTGAACGGATGAAGAAACGGAGGGGGAATTTATGAGTGAAGATGAAATTTTAAAATTGGTCCAAATCCTGATCGGTAGCACATCAGCGACCGGTTCGCATGGCGAGGACATGGATCGCATAGTTCCGAACGTTAACAAGTTGGGCATTATTGCAGTTGAGTTAATAAGCAGCCTAAGAACGATTGCTGATGCCTGGGAAAACAGACAAGAAGCATCGATTCAAGCGGTAGGAAAAAAAGCTAGATATTGGATTAATTTTATTGAAACCGAGGTATTGGAAACAAAAAAGACCGACTAGCCGGCAAGCTATAGTCAGTCAGAAACGAAAAAATATATACCTAAGTTTACCACAAATCGAGAGGAGTGGGAAGATGTCAGATTATATCGCAACAAATTACGACAACCTGATGCAAGACGAAACCAGCCATGTGATGACTAATATCCATTCTTTAGACGACAACGAGGAAGAAGTAGACCTGTCAGCACATTGGAATGAAGACGATAACGGAACGATTGTTCATGAATCAGATTGGATGTTTATAGGGTATCGAGAAAACAGTAACGGAACTATGGCTAAATACGTTTTACAACAAGATAACTTTTTAAAAATGGTTGATGAATATAGACCCGAATCACTAATGATTAGCACGTTGCGGCTTGTAGGTGGTAAAGAATGGCTGAAACAAAGACAGGAGGAATTTAATTGAGCGATAAAGAACGAACATTTCTAGAGAGAGTATCTCTTTTGATAACAGAATTGAAAGCTCCCAAGAGCCAAAGAAATAATTTTGGTAAGTACAACTACAGAAGTGCCGAAGATATTTTGGAAGCTGTTAAACCTCTTGCCTATAAATATGGACTAGTTGCAAAACTTTCTGATGAGCCAGTAATGATAGGCGATTGGCATTACATTAAAGCAACTGCATCAATCAAGGATGTAAAAACTGGCGAAGAAGAAATTGCAACTGCATATGCTAGAGAACCGCTTGCTAAAAAGGGAATGGATGAATCTCAAATAACAGGAACAGCTTCATCTTATGCCCGTAAATATGCAATGAACGGACTTTATCAGATTGATGATACCAAGGATGCAGATTCGGATGAATATACCGAGCAAGTTAAGCAAGCAACACCTAAGCCAATTACAAAATCGCAACAAGAAGCTTTGCAAAAACGATCTGATGAAATTGCTGGTATGGCGAAACTTGAAAGCAAAAACTTCTTTGACCAGATTACGGAAAAGAAAATTGGTTACTCAGTAGATATCAGCAAGGTTAACACAGAACAACTCGGGACATTGACTAGATATCTGAATGAACTGGAAAAATACTATCAAGGCAAGAAGTGATTTGAATGAACAATCTTTCGTATCTAGCAAAAATAACAAATGTTGATGGAGATAAAGTTACTTTGCAGCTCAAAGAATCGCTTAACATCGAACGACTCAAAACAATCTTTGATGGATATGACGGCGAGCGACAAGCGGAAATATTCATCAAAGACCCACGAGGGTTCACAGTCGAACAGAGACGCTTCACATTCGCTTTAATGCAAGACATATACATTTACACTGGCGAACCATTAGAAAGCCTTAAAGACGTGTTCTATTGGCAATTTCGATACTTCACAGGGAAGAACATCAGCTTGTCGAATCAATCGGAGAACACAGTCGATGAAGTTTCAACATTAGATGAATTGATACTAGATTTTATCTTCGCAAATGACATTCCATTCCGTGAGGGCTATGAGATTCCGCCACAAAATGAACAGTACTTTTTCTATAAATGCGTGACAAACAGGACTTGCTGCATTTGCGGTAAAAAGAACGCTGACATCGATCACTTTGAAAAAGCCCTAGGAAGGCGTAAGCGGAAAGAAGTTGATCACACAGAATTTACTTTTGCAGCACTTTGCAGAACCCATCATACCGAGAAGCATCAAATGGGGATTACTGAGTTTAAGAAGAAGTATCACGTTATAGGCATCAAATTGAAACAGGATGAAATCATAAAATTAAGGATTGGAGGGTAAGGAGTTGGCAGAAATTAGTTGGATCAAGCTTAAGACGACAATGTTTGACGATGAAAAAATAAGGTTAATCCAAGCCGTTCCTGAGTCAGATGCAATCTTGGTCATATGGATAAGACTTCTAGTGCTAGCAGGTAAGACCAATGACGATGGCTTGATCTATATACAAAGGAATATGCCCTACACAGAAGAAATGTTAGCAACTCTATTTGGAAAGAATGTTAACACAGTAAGACTAGCACTCAAAACTCTTGCTGGTTTCAACATGATTGATCTTAACAATGATGGCTTGATTGCTATTAGCAACTGGGAAAAACATCAGAATATTGAAGGAATGGAGCAAGTTAGGCTAAAGAATGCTGAGAGAAACAGGAAATACCGTGAGCGTAAAAAGCAAGAATTACTCGAGGCTAGTCGTGACGTTAGCGTGACGTCACGTGACGGTACAGATATAGATAAAGAAGTAGATATAGATAAAGAAATAGATAAAGAGAGAGAAATAGATAAAGAAAAAGAAATAAAGAAAAAGAAGAAAACTCCCCCTCGCCATAGATACGGTGAATATAAAAATGTTCTTTTGAATGATGAACAACTTGAAAAACTCAAAGAAGAGTTTCCAAACGATTGGGAGCAACGAATCGATCGAGTTTCTGAATACTGTGAGCTGTCTGGTAAGACTTACAAAAATTATCTAGCAACCATAAGAGCTTGGGCGAGAAAGGATAAGCAAACACCTAAGAAGCAGGCACGATCGTATGCTCGACAAGAACAACTGCCAGATTGGGCGAAGGAGCCAGTCGATTATTCTAGCAACAAGCCAAAAGTGACTGATGAAGATTTAAGGAGGTTCTTAGAAGATGTCGGAGACACAGAGGGATTTTAGTAAGCCTGTGAAATTGATATTCAACCTTTTGCCTGCTGAACATCAAGAATCGATGAAGTTTCCGCTAGAGTCTATGACTGGTTATGTCAAAGAGACAGGCGATACAGAATCGACTGGAGCGGAAGCTAAATTCAGAGTGTTCATGCTCATGTATCGACATTTGCTTATATCAAAGCGGTTAGTAGACAGCAATCACTTTGGAAAGAATTTCATGGATGTCACGACAGATGAACTTTGGAAAGAGGCGCAGCAGCTATACATCAGTTTGAAAAATGGAGGCGGATGACATGGAGAAAGTGATTTGCTTAGACGGGTGGCGATTTGATTTCCCTAAAAGATTACTCGTGAGAGCAGCGGCACTCTTAGATTCTGGTATGAAGCCAACGGAGGTTGCACAAGAATTGAAATTATCAGAAAGGGATATAGCGGTCATAACTTTGGACCTCTTGGATAAACGAAATGCCTTATAACAAAAAGATTGTAATTCCTGGGGAATTGACTGACTTGAACAAGTTCATCAATAGCCAGCGGACGAACCGCTATGCAGGAGCCAAGCTGAAAAAAGAGAACACAGAAAAATGTTGCTATGCATTCTTGATGGCGAAAGCAGCAGGACTTAGAGTGGCAACGCCGATCAACTTGAAAATCACTTGGTACTGCAAAAACAAGCGCAAAGATAAAGACAACGTGGCGTTCGGCATCAAGTTTATCTTGGACGGAATGATTGAAGCGAGAATGATCGCAAATGATGGTTGGGGCGAGATAGCCAACTTTGAGCATCGGTTTGAAGTGGATAAGGATTGCCCAAGAATTGAAATTGAACTGGAGGAAGCAAAATGATAAACAATTTAACTTTGGTCGGAAGACTAACGAAAGATCCGGATTTGAAATACACAGGCAACGGAACCGCAGTTGCCACCTTCACATTAGCTGTGAATCGTAATTTTACGAATCAGAGCGGAGAGCGAGAAGCGGATTTCATCAATTGTGTTATTTGGAGAAAGCCAGCTGAGACATTAGCGAACTATGCGAAAAAAGGTGTGTTGATCGGAATAACAGGACGGATTCAGACTCGCTCTTATGATAACCAACAAGGACAACGAGTCTATGTCACTGAGGTCGTAGCTGATAACTTCCAGTTGCTAGAAAGCAAGAAAGCCGATTCTAGCCAAAATACACAAGGTAGCGGCGTTTCAAATAGTCAAACGAATAATTACACTCGCAACCAACAAAACCGCAACAACGTTCAATCAGACCCATTCAGCAACTCGTCTATCGATATTGATAGTCAAGACCTTCCATTTTAAGGAGTGAGAGATGTTCAATAACTTGGTAAACTTTAGCATGGACTTATACGATCTAGACAGCAATATTACATTCCAAATGTCTACAGACAATATAACTATTGATTTTAACGATAGGAAAAAGCAAATGGTTTTATGGATTCAAGATGATGATGTATATCCAGAGATAGTTCACAATCTAGATAGTAACCATGCTATTCCGCTAGAAACTGTTATGAAAGTGTTGGAGATAACTAAAAAATATTTGTAAGGAGAAATCCGAATTAGTGTGAATACAAATATGTCAATCACATGTAGAGCGAGTTGATTAAACGACGAAATAGCAGAATGTGTCGTTGCAACCAAATTACAAAAAATAGGTCATTTTTGCAACTTAAAGCAAAAAAATACTATACCAACACGTGCGATGTTAGCACTTTGCCATTTTGGTAAAAAAATGACAACAGCAAAAAGTGGGTATTTGTAAAATGGAAAATACCAATAAACAGGAGGGATAAGATGGTGCCAAAATTTAGATGTTGGGATGAAAGATTAGGTTTGACAGAAGTTGTAAGCATTGATTTTTTTAGAAAGAAAATCAAAATTAACCACTGGGAGTACGGAGATTCTAATTTCTTCCCTTTAGATGAGGTCGCCCTCATGCAATCCACTGGCTTAAAGGACAAGAACGGCGTGGAGATTTTTGAAGGGGATGTCCTTTTGCATACAAGTTCATCCGTTAATTACAGTGATACTTACTGGCACAGCTATGTACAAGTTTACAGAATGGATAGCGGTGCATATAGAATCAAAGGGAAGCATATTTATGATACAGAGTTG
>Ga0160506_100024_pt1 | contig 47235 bp, 50 predicted proteins | sample DID2874_E49MG_FD_108204 | JGI IMG/M metagenome (GOLD analysis project Ga0160506, IMG submission 108204) | Enriched chicken feces microbial communities from UW Madison campus, WI, USA - DID2874_E49 MG | ecosystem: Host-associated > Birds > Digestive system > Large intestine > Fecal | place: USA... | reverse complement strand
CGGGTCGACGGCCATCGTGTCCACCATCTGACGAATTATTGGAGGCCCGGAGACCCGCAGCTGCAGGTGCTCCTGCGGCTGCTGCGGGAGTTCATCGAACAGCACCTGCACCAGGCGGTTCATTGCCGGTTTAGCGAGTTCTGCCCTGCCGCGCTCGGCCATGACGAGGATAAGCTCGCGCACCAGCGGTGAAATTTTTAACGTACAGCAGAAAGCCGGCATCGCCGCCGCGTCGGGTTCAATAAACAAAAAGCAGACCTGCGCCTCCGGCGTCGCCCGATTGCTGTGCGGCACCTGTCCGGGCACCCACACCGCGTACTGCGGCGGCACCATCCACATCGCGTTCTCCACTTCGCAGGTCAGCGCCCCGTGAAGCGCGAGAATAAGCTGCCCTTTGCGGTGCTGATGGCGCGGAATGTACTGCTCGTCCGCGACAACCTGAATACTAAAAGCCGCCGCCGCTTCGTGACCGCTGTCCGGGTCGTAGCCGTCAAGGCCCAGTCCGATCATAAAAATGTCCGATTTTAGCGATAATCTGTCATTTTAGCTTGATTTAAACAGAGGACAAACAGGCTATTGTAACCGCCTCGTATTCTAGTTTGAGATAGCCATGAATTCTGCTTCACCTTCTGCCGATCGCCGTCATCTTGTGTTGATTGCCGGTATTCTGCTTATCGCCACCACCTTACGCGTGGCTTTTACCGGCGCCGCGCCGCTGCTTGATGCCATTCGCAGCGAATATGGCCTCACCACCGCGCAAACCGGTCTGTTAACCACTCTGCCGCTGCTGGCCTTTGGCCTGGTCTCGCCGCTGGCGGCGGCTGTCGCCCGCCGCTTCGGCATTGAACGCAGCCTGCTGCTGGCGCTGATCCTGATTTGCCTCGGTATTGCACTGCGCTCCCTGCCCGTGGTCACGCTGCTGTTTATCGGCACCGCGATTATCGGCTGCGGCATCGCGCTGGGGAACGTTCTGCTACCAGGACTCATTAAGCGTGACTTCCCGCAGCACGTCGCCAAAATGACCGGCGCTTACTCTCTCACCATGGGGGGCGCGGCGGCGCTGGGTTCGGCAATGGTCGTTCCCTTGGCCTTCGCCGGGCTGGGCTGGCGCGGCGCGCTGTTGATGCTGATGGTATTTCCGCTGCTGGCGCTGTTTGTCTGGCTGCCGCAGTCGCGCAGGCAAGCCGCCGCGCCGCTGACCGGGTCCGGCGCCATCCACAACCGCGGGATCTGGCGATCGGCGCTGGCCTGGCAGGTGACGCTGTTTCTCGGGATTAACTCGCTGGTCTACTACGTCATCATCGGCTGGCTGCCCGCCATTCTGCAAAGCATTGGCTACAGCGAAGCGCAGGCGGGCTCCCTGCACGGGCTGCTCCAGCTGGCAACCGCCGCGCCGGGGCTGGCGATACCGTTAATACTTCATCGGCTGAAAGATCAGCGCGGTATCGCAGTTCTGGTCGCCCTGATGTGCGCAGTCAGCGCGCTCGGATTATGGTTTTTACCCGGTCAGGCGGTGCTATGGACGCTTATCTTCGGCTTCGGGTCCGGCGCGACCATGATTCTCGGCTTGACCTTTATCGGTCTGCGGGCCAGCTCAGCGCACCAGGCCGCCGCGCTGTCCGGCATGGCGCAGACGGTGGGCTATCTGCTGGCCGCCTGCGGGCCGCCGGTGATGGGGAAAATTCATGATGCCAACGGCGACTGGCATATCCCGCTGATCGCCGTGGCGTTGATCTCAATTGCGATGGCGGTATTTGGCGCGCTGGCCGGGCGCGATCGGGAGATTAACGGCTAGCGCTAGCGATGCCCGGCGACCGCCGCCGGGCGTTCGCTCACTGACTTGCCGCGCGTAAAAACGCGTGAACCAGCGGCGCAGGTCTGCCTTCCAGCGCGTTGCGCTCGTGCTGGAATAACGTGGCGACAAAGAACGGATGGGTCACCAGTTCTACCGCCCGAATCTCGCCGTCATCATCCCAGCCCGTGACCCGCAGGTCGCCCTGCTCCAGTTCGCGGGCAAAATCGTCGGCAATCCCGTAGCTGCAGTGATAACCCTCTTCAATGCTGTCGCGGCCATAGGCGCGGGAGATAAGCGTATGGGCGCGCAGTTCAATATTGTCCGACTTTTCCACCAGCGAGCAGCTTAACGGCGCAATCACCATCCGCCCTTCGGTATCGGTTTCGGCATGCGCGGCATCCTGCCAGCCCATAACGTTGCGCGCGTATTCAATAATCGCGTGCTGGAAGCCGCCGCAGGTGCCAAGGAACGGAATACCGTTTTCCCGGGCGTGGCGAATGGCGATAAAGGCGCCTTCGGCATTTTTATAGGGGCTGGCGGGAACCACCCAGATAGCATCGTAATCGGCGAGGTCATCAGCGGATTTTATCTCACTGGTGGACAGCCAGTCATAGCGCAGCGGCAGTTCCAGTACGGCAGCGGCATCATCAATCGCCAGCGGAATCGCTTTATGGGCAACGACGTCGGGGTTGTAATCACCGACCAGAGCAATACGCAGGGGGGAGTTCATAGCAGGATCCTTATGTCATAGCGATTATCAGGCAACACAAGGAGCCTCAGGTTAGCGATCTCCACGGCAGAACACAATCCTTATTTTGTCTGCCCTTGAACGCGGGTAATTTACTCTAACTGGCGTTATGGTATTGGGCAAACAAACGGCTATGGATGCACGATGAAGGACAAAATTCTGGTTAGCGCCTGCCTGATGGGCTTTCAGGTTCGCTATAACGGCAGTCACAAAGCCCAACTGGCTAACGCGCTGTCTCGCTGGCAGAGCGAGGGGCGGCTGGTCACCCACTGCCCGGAGCTGGCTGCGGGGTTGCCCATCCCCAGACTACCGGCGGAGATCCTGGACGCACAGGGAGCGGACGTTATGCGAAATCGTGCTCAAATTGTCGAAAGCGACGGCCAGGACGTCACCGCGCACTATCAGCTGGCCGCCTGGCTGGCACTAAAAGCCGCGCAGGAGGAAGGCTGTACCGCGGCGCTGCTCACCGACGGCAGCCCAACCTGCGGCAGTCAGTTTATCTATGATGGTACCTTTAACGGACGGCGCAAACCCGGAGCCGGCGTTGCCGCCGCCCTGCTTCGCGAGAACGGGATTACGGTATTTTCCGAACAGCAACTGCCGCAGCTGCTTGCCTGGATGAAACAAAGGGAGAGTGACGATGATTCAATGTAAACGCGTTTATGACCCGCAGGAAGAGAGCGACGGCTACCGTATACTGGTAGACCGCCTGTGGCCGCGAGGAATAAAAAAAGAGGCGCTCAATTACGCTGAGTGGTGCAAAACCCTGGCGCCATCGACAGATTTACGCAAGGCTTTTCACGGCGAGACGCTCGATTTTGCCCACTTTAGCCAGCGCTATCGCCAGGAGCTTGAGGCCCATCGTGATGAAGGCGAGCGCCTGGCCGCGCTGGCCCACCGGCAGACGCTGACGCTGCTCTACGCGGCGAAAAACACCCGGCATAACCATGCCCAGGTGCTGGCTGACTGGCTGAAAGCGCTATGACTTAGCCGGATGATCGCGGCGCCAGAGCTCCCATTCATCTAACGTTTCACCACCGGGTAGCTTGCACTCGGTGCGCACGCCCTGCGGGCTTTGAATGGGAACCTGTTTCCCGCCCAGCTGCTGACAGTAAACCGAAGCCGGGTTAGCCATCCCTACCGGATGTGCTTGCTGTGTCGGCTGAGTCTGCGCGCATCCGGCAAGCGCCAGTGGCAGCATCAGTATCATCCCCTTCATTTCTGCTCCTTAATTGATGAAAACGGTCTTTGGTCCCGAATCTCCACGGTTTCTCCATTTTAGCTGCACTTTTGCGTCGTAGAGTACCCCTGTTCTCGAACTGACCAGAGAACAGATCATTCCATAATCAATGAGTTTTTCCCCGTCGCCCCCGACGGGGCTTTTTTTTGGGATTTAATAAATTGAAATAAAAGGATTTATTTCAAAAGTGTCCACATATCGACCACATTGACAAGAATAGCCCCCTTTCCAGGGGGCTATTTTTATACTGCAAGACTAAGTTGACTGTTCCCGTAATGAGAAGCCGGGAAAGCATCGCCGGGGATAAATCCTGGCGGCAAAGGATCTGCGCTGGTTGAGCGCTTCGTTACTCTGCGCTCTACGGTGTTAAGTGTCGTGAATGACTCGCTGCATTCAAGATTCTGGCATTGATGATATTGCCGGATGGTGAACTCACTTAACCGGCGGCTGGTGCGGGTGCGGGCGTTTGCGCCGCAGTAGGGACAAACAAACATGATAATCTCCCATAGGGAGTTGAACTCACGGCTATTATGGCCGCTACTGTTCAGTTTCTGCAATCCAGTCGCTTATTTTCGCTTCAAGCTCCATTTTCGTGGTAAATCCGTTATCACCGATTACATGTTCCGCTCTGGCAATGATCCAATCCTGAGTATCGATTTCAGGCTTAAAGCCCGACACGGTCAGATGCATACCCGGGTATAAATCGGCGCGGCCGCGCGCCAGGGTTATCGAAAACTGTGCTGCGCCTTTCTGGAGTTGTATCCATTTTGCCGCAGCTGCGCGCCTGGCCGCCGTTTCGTTCTGATAGGTTTTACGCAAAACATACACGTTACCTTCAGCGCCTTCCATGTAATCCCCCTCCGGCCGGCTGCTTTTCTCCTCAGCCTTTTTTCTGGCAGTATTTGTTTTGCGCTTAGTGACCTTGACCGGTTTTTTCTTGCCGAAATTAAGATCCAGCCAGTACGCCCGCACACCAGTGTAAGCATCACGATCGGCAATGCGGAACCTGTGACGATCTCCGCTGGCACGGGTTATCTCAGCCGATGGCAGCGCCCTACCGGATGCACTGACGCCGCCCCCAGGCAGGATAAACAGCAGACAGCCATTTTTCACGGTGGCAATGGCCCCCAACATCTCCGCCATGCGCGTTAAAAACGACATGTCGCTCTCTTCGGTCTGATCCGCATGGTCGATCTCAATGTCGATCAGGGCCTCGCTAATCATCGGCTTCAGGTCATAACGCCGGGCTATGGCCGATACCACCCGCTCTACCGTCACATCATGCCAGGACACCTCCCGCCTGACGTTCATCTCTTCGCGAAAATCAGCGCTGTGCGCGGTGATGTCGATTACATCCGGCGGCCCGCTATGCCCCACCTCGTCAACGGTGTAGAGACCTTTGTAGATCAACGCCTCACCCAGCCAGCCGATGGACACCGCCAGCTCCGCACCGCGTGGGGGTAAATCCGTTACTCCGTCAGAGTCATCTACTGACAGAGTTAGCTGATCAGCATCAAAACCGTTGTTATCTGTAACAGATAGCGAGGTGATGCGGTCGGCCAGTTCAGTCAGGGCGACCCCACCCAACGTGATACTAAAATCCGGTGTCTTTACGACCTCACTTAATTTTTCTAAATACCCTTCGGCTGCTGTTGTTAGCGTGTCTGCTATCGACATAACTCCCCCGTTTTTTGCTGATGATTCCATGCCCGCGCGCGGGGTTGAATCCCTTTTTGTTGTCGGCGAACGGGCAGACCGGCAACCAGGCGACGCCAGCAGACTTAACGTTGAATATGGCCCTGAACTCAAAGAGCAACATGATGGTGAACTTATGTCTGAAACTCGTTTTCACGGCGTCCGATCTCGCGAAAATACCGACCTACAGCAGGCAATCAATGACATTGATTCCAGCGTGATCGGTATTGTCGCGGTTGCTGATGACGCCGATCCGGAAACCTTCCCGCTCAATACGCCGGTTCTGCTGACTCGGGTGCGTAACGTCCTCGGCAAGGCAGGTAAAACCGGGTCACTTTACAAAGCTCTCAAAGCCATTTCCGATCAGTGCAGCCCGCGTGTTGTGATTGTCCGGGTGGAAGAGGCTTCCGATAACGGCGCCAGTCAATCTCAGGCCGTTATTGGCGGAACAGATGGCGACAGCTACACGGGAATGTATGCCCTGCTGACGGCGGAGGCCAAAACCGGCTATCGCCCGCGCATCCTGGCGGTGCCGGACTACGACACCGAGGAGGTAACGTCACAGCTTTGCGTGATTGCCCAGAATCTTCGGGCTTTTGTTTATGCCGGTTGTAACGGCTGCGCGACCATGGCGGAGGCTATTGCTTATCGCAAAACCTTCGCTTACCGCGAGCTGATGCTGATCTGGCCGGACTTCATCGCTTACAACCCCCTGACGGATGATAACGAAACGTTTCCTGCCCCGGCATACGCCTGCGGCCTGCGCGCCGCTATTGATAACAGCCAGGGCTGGCACAAATCGCTGTCGAATGTTGTGGTGAATAACGTTCTGGGTATTTCGAAAGATGTGTTCTGGGCATTGCAGGCAGAAGACAGCGACGCTAACGAGCTGAACAACAACGAAATCACGACGCTTATCAAGCGTGACGGTTTCCGCTTCTGGGGTAACCGCACCACGGACACCGAAACCTACACTTTTGAGGTGTTTACCCGTACCGCGCAGATCCTGGCGGACAGTATTGCGGAGGCGCAATTTACCTCTGTTGACAGCCCGCTCACTCCGGCCAACGTGAAAGATGTGGTAAGCGGCATCCGCTCTGCTCTCAGCAAAAAAGTCACTGCCGGCCAGCTTATCGGCGCTGACTGCTGGTATGACACGCTGGACAACGGCACCACGGATTTGCGCCAGGGAAAACTGATTGTGCGCTATAGCTACAGCCCGGTCCCACCGCTTGAAGATCTGACGCTATACCAGACCTTTACTGATGATTTTTACGAACCGGCGTTCGCGTCGCTCGGGGGTGAATAATGGCTATTCCTCACAAACTGCGGCTTTTTAGCTGCTTTGTTAACGGCGACAACTATCTGGGAAAAGTGACCTCTTTCACTCGCCCCAAACTGTCACGAAAGATAGAGGACTATCAGGGCGGTGGCATGCTGGGTGCGGTCGGTGTTGATCTCGGCCTTGAGGCTGGCGCGCTGGATTCCACCATTGTTTTTGGCGGCGTCATTAAGGCTCTGTTTCTCGAATACGGAGCAGAAATTGACGGCACGCGGCTGCGCTTTGCGGGTGAATATTTCACTGATGGCGAAAGCCAGCTTGTCGAGGTGGAGCTGCGCGGGCGATTTACTGAACTCGACGGTGGAGATTCAAAACAGGGAGAAGACACCGAGGAAAGCTACACCTTTAAATCCACCTACTACAAATTCTCCATAGATGATCAGCCCATTATCGAAATCGATCTGCTGAATTTCATCTACAAAAAGAACGGTCAGAACATGTTCCCGGACCGCATCACCTCTGCCCTTGGCATGGGCAATTGATAACCTTTAAGAGGGTGGCAACGATGCCGCCCGGAGATTTTAAACATGGCTAAAAAAACTAAAAACCTGTTCACGCTGATGCAGCCGGTAGTTCGTAAAGACAGTGAGATCGGTCAGGTGGAAATCACTGGCGCCATCAGTCAGGCCGGATCATTGCGCGGCCTGAATCTTATCCGCGTTGCCAATATGGATGCAGACTCAATTGCCACGCTGTTGACGCGAGTCACCGCGCCTGCGCTGACACAAAAAGAAATCAACGAAATGCACACCCTGGACTTTATCGGGCTGGCAGAGCTTCTGGTCCCTTTCTTGAATCCGCCGGAGCCTGGAGCGTCGAACGTGGCGGAGACGGAGAGCGAGTAATCACCGTTGCGTTTGACCAGATAGACGATCTGGTTGCTGATATTGCCGTTATTTTTAACTGGCCGCCCTCTGAAGTTTTCGGCATGGATCTTGGCGAGGTGATAGCCTGGCGCAAGCGGGCGGCGCTTCGAAGTGGTGCCAGTGATGAAGAGTCTTGATATACGCGTTGCTTTCAGCGCGATCGACAGATTTACCCGCCCCGTTAATGCTGCCCGCCAGAGTGCGGGCGGCCTTTCCGACTCCCTCAGAAAAACACAATCCACCCTGAAAGGACTCGATAAGAGCAGTGCCACTTTTCAGCGAATGACCGCGGCCGTCGGCAAAACCGACCGTTCCATCTCACGTGCCCGTGCCCGCTTTGATGGCTTGTCAGAAGCGCAACGTAAAAACGGAACGCTGACGGAAAAACAGCAAATACTGATGTCCCGACTGGGTGAGCGGCTTGATCAGTTGACCGCAAAACGCGTGACGGAAGTGGCCCGCCTCCGTGAGAGTGCATCAGCCCTGCGCCAGCATGGCGTCATGCTTTCCGGTAGTAGTGCCACCATCGGTAACGCGATACGCCGCACAGAACAATACAACCAATCCCTTGAACGGGAAAAACGGCAACTTGCTGCTGTCACTCAGGCTCGTAAACGTTACGAGGGCGCACAGCAGATGGCCGGAAAGTTACGCTCTGGCGGTGCCATAGCATTAGGTACAGCAACCGCTGCCGGGTACGGCGCCGGACGCTTCCTGTCGCCTGCGGTTGGTTTTGATGAGGAAATGTCAAACGTCCAGGCGCTAACGCGGCTTGATAAGGGCGATTCACAGCTGGCCGCCTTGCGCACTCAGGCAAAAAAACTCGGTGCTGAAACCGCCTTCACCACACGTGACGCCGCCAGCGGCCAGGCCTTTCTGGCAATGGCGGGCTTCACGCCAGATGCTATCCGTGCCGCACTGCCCGGCGTGCTCAATATGGCACTAGCGGGCAGTATGGAATTGGGTGAAACGGCAGACATCGGCTCAAATATTCTTTCACAGTTCGCCCTCGACGCCGGGGAAATGGACCGCGTCAGCGATGTGCTGACAGGTACATTTACCCGAACCAACACCACGCTAAGCAGCCTCGGCGAGACAATGAAAGTTGTCGGGCCGGTAGCCGCGGGACTTGGGATAAGCCTGGAAGAAGCCGCAGCTATGACCGGCACGCTGGCGCGCGTGGGTATTCGCGGTAGCGAGGCCGGTACGGCAATGCGTCGCTCCCTCTCCCGCCTGGCCTCCCCCACTACGGCAGCCAAAAAGGCACTCAAAGAGCTGGGAGTGGAAACTGCCGACGCGAGCGGAAAGATGAGACGTCCGTTCGATATTCTTCTCGATCTACAAAAACGCGTTTCCCGCTTTGGCGAGGTGGATCAGGTTTCATTTTTCAAAGATATCGCCGGAGAAGAGGGTTTTACGAGCCTCCAGTCTTTGGTCAACGGCGCAGGTGATGGCTACCTCCAGTCACTCTATGAACAAATTGCAGAAGCACATAAAAATCAGGAGGCCTTCGCCGTCGCTAACAAGAAGAAAGACAACCTGGGCGGCGATTTGAAGGAGCTGGACAGCGCGTGGGAGGCGTTCCGCATTTCTGTGGCGGAGACAGTGGATGGCCCATTGCGCAGACTGACACAGGGGCTTAGCCGGGTTATTGGCACTGTTCAAAGCTGGGTAGAAGAAAACCCCAGACTTTCACAAACGTTGTTACTCGCCGGCGGGACTGCACTGGCACTGACCGCAGTAATTGGCGGTATGTCATTAGCTGCCGGTCTGCTGATAGGTCCGCTGGCGAAGCTCAGACTGGGGTTTGCGCTTCTCTCCGGCGGGAGCGGAATCGGAGGTACGGTATCAGCGTTCCGCATATTGAGTGCTGTGGGCAGCAGTTCACTGGCAAAAATTAGCGGATGGGGTGCTTTACTCAGCGGCCTGGCCGGACGCCTCGGCGTATTAACCAGATTGATGGTACCACTGCGCGGCGCGTTACTTGGCGCCTTTACCTCTCCGGGGACTGCTATCAGCGCCCTGTCAAAAAGCATTGGCGGGCTGGCGATCCGACTAACGGGGATCCCTGCTCTCTTCAGCATTGTAAAAGGCGGAGTTGCGGCGCTGGGCGGCGGATTATCAATGCTGTTGAGCCCAATCGGTTTAGTGGGTGCTGCGTTTGTAGCGGCTGGGGTACTGATCTGGAAATACTGGGGACCAATTAAAGCCTTCTTTAGCGGTTTTTTTACAGGCGTCATCCAGGGGTTAGCGCCAGTTCATAACGCATTTTCCCGGCTGGCGCCCGTTTTCGGACTCATTGGGGATGGCGTCAAAAACGTCTGGAATTGGTTTAAAAAAGTATTAACACCCGTTGAGGAGAGTCGCGCGGCGCTAAACAAGTGCGCCAGCGCCGGGCAGACCTTTGGAGAGGTACTGGGGACCGCACTTAGCGTACTGCTTTGGCCGCTTCAGAAGCTAATGGAAGGCGTCGGCTGGTTACTGGAGAAGCTCGATCTCATCCCCGATGGCATTGAAAGAGCCAGGCTGGAAGCGGCCAGACTCAGGGCTATTCCGGTTATGTGGGAATGGGATGAAAAATCCGGGCGCATGGTTAAAAGGGAGTGGCAATGGTCATCTGAAAAGCCTGCAAGCAAAGGCAGCGCCCCGCCGCCCAATGTGCTCGGGGGCAACTCAGGAACAGAGCGGCGACTGGGCCAAATCGCAGATAACACTAAAGGCCTTTTAGATGAGGAAAAGCGAAAACGTATCGGGCCGGGTGACATTGTATTTAAAAATCTCCCCCCAGCCTTTGCAGTGCGTGGTGAATGGCAGGAATCGAGGCTTGTCCACCAGGCTGTCAGCGCTCGCCCGGTTATTGCCGCTGGCGAGCCATTAATAAAACAGACGCAGGCATGGCAACCGGTACACCGAAATCAAAGCACCTCCAAGGCGGCTGCGGCTTCAGATGGTAGTTTTTCCGGTGATATTCACGTTCATCTGCACGGCATTCAGAACAGCAATCCGCGCGAACTGGCGCGACTTGTTGGCGAAGCGGTACGCAAAGAAATTGAAAAACAGCAACGCGCTACCCGGGGTTCGTTCCGGGATAACGATTAATAAGGAGTAATAACTATGATGATGGTATTCGGACTTTTTGTATTTGAACTCAGGACACTGCCCTATCAGCAATTGCAACTGTCCCGTAACTGGCGGCACGTTAAGAATGATCGCGTGGGCAGGAGCGCAAAATGGCAGTACGTTGGCGCAGGTGAGAACCAGCTGACGCTGGGTGGGTTGCTGTACCCTGAAATTACTGGCGGCAACCTGTCGCTGGGTGCTGTCTCAACAATGGCTTACACCGGGCTTGCCTGGCCTCTGATTGATGGCGTCGGTTCCATTTACGGGATGTATGTCATCACGGGGTTGCAGGAGACACATCAGGAGTTTGATCGCTATGGCAAATCTAAAAAGATAGAGTTTACGCTTTCATTACAGAGGGTTGATGAAGATATCCGGGAGCGGCTGCAAAGTTCCTCTGTTAGGGATCTAATGGGCACTATTAAGGAGGTAGCTGGAACAACGCTGGATATAGCTCAAGTGACGCTGAAGAGCCTCTAACAATGAGAAGAACAATTACTTCTGATTGTTAGTTTATTCAAACATAACCGGTAGAGATAACTGAATGTAATTTAACAATTATTCAACAATGCTTTTCATATCATCGTACATCCAAGCCGGCATCAAAGCCTTAACAGGGCGCATTAATAATCAGTAACACTATTTTTTTGCATTCTTATAACTTTTTGATTCTGAAATCTAGTTTACGAACAAACGAAACGGTGCTTATATATAAAGCATTGTAGTTAACATGCCTTTTTTCATAAATTCAGTCCATTAGAGGGGTTTCTAAATGGATGTTGAAATCAGTCACTGTAACAATATTGATTACGCCCGTATCATACTTTCAGAAAATAAGCTAAACATTAAATTTGCACCAAATGGTACTGGCAAGAGTACCGTTTCTCGCGCGATACTACATAGCGTTGTTGGCGATATACAAAGTCTTAATGCCCTTCTTCCCTTTAAGCTTCGTGCATCAAATCCGTCAAATTTCATACCAAGTGTGCGCGGTGCAGAAATTATTCGCGAAGTGATGTGTTTTGATGAAAAGTATGTTTCACAGTTCACCTTCCAGCCTAACGAGTTAATTAGCAACAGCTTTGACATTTTTATCAAAACTGAAGCTTACAGTCAGACCGAGAGCGAGATAGAAGCTATGGTCATGGCAATTCGGCAAGAGTTTACCAATAACAATGAACTGGAATTATTCATTACCCATCTTCAAGAACTTAGTGGTGCTTTTAAGCTAACTAGCAGGGGTCTTTCGAGAGCCTCTACAGGTATGAGAGGACTGTCTGGCGGTAATAAGCTTCAACACATCCCTCCAGGGCTTGAAGGGTATCAACCATTTATACAAAGCGCACGTAACGTAGAGTGGATTGAATGGCAAACTAAAGGATATGAAAACTTCTCAGAACTTTCAGACGATTGCTGCCCTTTTTGTACAGGCAATTCACACGATAAAATTGAACAAATACGTAAAGTTAGTGATGAATACGACAAAGCTGTTATTAAAAACCTCGTTGTTATTATCAATGCCATTGAAAAACTTGGTGAGTATTTTCATGACGATGCTCGGGCTCGCCTCAAGGAAATAACAACTTTACAGGGCGGACTTGAACAGCGACATGAAGACTATCTTCTAACAATTAAGCGACAGACAGACAGCCTCCTGACTTTACTAAACTCTTTGAAAATTCTTAATAGTTTTTCATTCGAAGATGGAAGCAATGTGCGAGCTTCTTTAGCAGCCTATCGACTGGACCTGCAGTTTTTTTCTGAACTTCAGTCCGACAGAACTAAGCAAATAGTTGATCGTCTCAATGCTTCTCTAGATACACTTATGGCTCAAGCTGGTCAGCTTCAGGGAAAAATCAACATACAGCGTGCCGGTATGAACAGGTTGATATTGAAGCACATGACCGATATCAATACATTCCTTTCATATGCAGGATATAGGTATCAAGTAGACATATCTGGTGACGGTTCTGAGTGTAGACTAAAACTGCGACACGTTGATCATGAGCATCACCTTAGTGGCGGGAGCCAACACCTCAGTTATGGCGAACGCAATGCCTTTGCGATCGTTCTGTTTATGTATGAGTGTCTAGCACGTAAACCCGATCTTATAATATTAGATGATCCCATATCATCGTTCGATAAGAATAAAAAATTTGCCATCCTTGAGATGCTTTTTCGTCGGAATACAGGGGAATGCTTAAAAAACCTCACAGTATTAATGTTGACACATGATGTAGAACCCATTATTGATACGCTGAAATCAGTCCGACAGATGTTTAATAATCAGGTTATGGCATCATACTTACGTTATAGCGCAGGAATTATTACAGAATTGCCAATCCGCGAGAGCGATATAATGACTTTTGCGCAAATCTGCAAGGCTGTAACTGAATCAAACTGTGACGACCTGATAAAACTGATTTACCTTCGCCGACATTATGAGATCATTGACGAGCGTGGCGACGCATATCAGGTACTCTCAAATCTTTTTCACCGTCGAGCTGAACCCATCGATTCACGTGAGGAGGTAGAGGACGGTGCTGGTTATCCTAAAATGGATTCAGTTAAGTTGCAAATAGGCTGCGATACCATCGCTGAACGTATTTCTGGTTTTGACTACGCAAAAATACTTGAGATGGTGACAACTCCTGACTATATAAGAGCCCTTTATCAAAACTGTAGGACCGGGTATGAAAAGCTACAAGTTTTCAGGCTATTAGAACCAGAAATTGATAACCGAGTGATTCGTAAGTTTATCAATGAGACTTATCACATCGAAAACGAATTCATTTGCCAGCTCGACCCAGTAAGGTTTGATCTGATCCCTGAGTACGTAATTTTAGAATGTGACAAACTCCTTACCACACCTTTCTCATCCGCAAATGATGAGATAGAGCAGGAGATAGCTTAGCTATGACTATTTAATAATTTTTTCTTGAAGTCAGTCTTTTACACTCGATAAGTAGACTCTAATTACGATTTAATTCAGAACGGAGTTCTGCTTTCACTACCTTATTTTTTCAATTATCGCCAGAGCACCATTTGATCGTTAATTTTAATAATTGCGGCATAAGGTCTTCTTGGTAAAAAACCATAAGGAGTTTTAAAATGACAAATAACTATGAACTTATAGCTAAAGCAATTAGAGAGAAGTTACAGATAACAGCTGTATACCAAGGTCACTATCGGGAAATGTGCCCGCATGCACTTGGGAAAAAAAAAGGTAGGCAGCAAGCGTTGTTTTATCAATTCGGAGGTAGCAGCAGTAAAGGTCAGGTAACTCCAAACTCACCTTCCAATTGGCGTTGCATACCCATTGATGGGTTGACTGAGATCAAGTTACAAACGGGGGAATGGCATACAGCACAAAATCATAGCCAAGCACAAACATGCATTGACATAATAGACATCGAAGTTCAAATTTAAATATACCACCTCCCGATATCCACGTGAATTTCGCATTTAACCACCTTAAGGGAGGCGGCCCTCCCTTTATTTTAACATGTCACCCAATGTATTTAATTGACATAGCCATCGTAAGGTTCTTCAACTACCAAGAAAATAAATTAATTGCCACCATAGATTATTAACTAATAACTTACCATGTCAGCCTCACTCACCAAAAACACTAAAAATCTCTCAGCTGAAATAAAACAGACTTTAATGATTCCAAATTATGATGAACGTTTCCACATACATATAGAGAAATATTCGTTCGTCACATCTATTGCTTTGTTCTCTGACGCCTTCAGGCCTGCTGCATCAACATAAGTTCCCTCAGTCAGCGCCAACGGGCCACTTTTCTGGTTATCTGTTCCGTGGGTAGTGTTTGGATCCCACGTGGCTCCTGGAGACCTGTCACCCGAGCGGTGCCAGTGCGGTGGCAGATTATCAGCCTCAATTTTCACATTGTTACTGCCACCGGTCCTACCATACTGAGAACCAATCCGCACCACCCTGTCAGCAAAGGTTTCACTTAAGTCGACCCATGTCTGCCAGGGAAAACGAGTCGCCGGGCTTTGTTCTCCAGAGATGATGATCCCAACGTAAAAAATGGCGTCAACAATAGCCTTGTATCCTACTCCATCGCTGTCCAGCCCCAGCGACTTTAGCGCCTCTGATGGATTGCTCAGATCGGACAGGTTTTTCTCTTTTTGCAGTGCGCCGTCGATGCGCGAGTCATCCCCCGCAGCTACCGTTCCCGCCTCGGTGCCCACGTCCCACGTGGCTGAATTCCCCAGCTCCAGATTATCCCGGGCCTCTTCGGTATCGTTTAAATCAGAAAGGTTTTGCGCTCGCCGCAGATAGCGTTTATCGCCCGTTTCCTGCGTGATGGTGGCAAGCGCTGGATCAATAACCAGATTCACATTTGAGCTGTGCTTCAGTGTCAACACCAGCGTCAGAATGATCTCTTTGATGATGGAATCTGATTGCGCCGGGAGGTATGTCGCCGGGTATGTGCCGTAAGCGATGAGCGTCCCCTTAGCGCTGACCAGCCCCGCCTCTCTGAGCGTCTTACCCGGATAATCCCTGCAATTGATAACAATCTGACCACTGATAAACCCCTCATAGCTTGAGTCAGAGTCAAAGGTTTCACGGCCAAACTGACCAAAAAGCGCCGTCACCGCCGCTAGGTCATCGGGATCGGTCGGCAATGTCACGCCGCCACCATCACCGATCAGTACGGCGGTAATATCCACAACCTCCCCCGCCTGATACGCGGCCTCGATTTCAGCGGTGCCCGCCGTCGTTAGTGTCAGTCCTGTTGCCATAGTGTTTCCTCTGCTTCAATGCCATACACGCTGGCAAGACGATCATAAAAATCATCACTAACAGTTTTGCTGTCGGCATCAATATCGCTTTCACCGGGATGAATAACTCCCGCAGCCTGGAGCATTTGCAGGTATTCAAGGAAAAATTCATCGGTCTGGCAAAATCCGATCAGGCTTTTAATTTGATTGAATGTTTTCATAATTTATTCGTTATCCAGTTACCGGGTAAATCTGCGAAATCGTCCAGGCTGGTACAGTTGTAGAACGCGTAATAATGCGCCGTGACGTTTGGCACTTTGCCCATAAATACCAGGCCCTTACCCGTGAGGGCAGAGCATCCTCTGAATGTGGCCGTCGTGGTGACAATGGTCGAATAACTGCTGAGGTTGAATATCGTGCTGACGTTGGTTTTCAGTTGCGGGCAGCCGTCAAACAGGTAGCCGACTGTCGTCGCGGATACGGTATTCAGCAGACCGGCCCCGACCTCTTCCAGTGCGACACACTCGGCAAACACATTGGTAAAAGTCGTGGCGTTGATACTGGCGACAAAAAGGCCGGCTGGCACTGAGCGCAGGTTTTTACATCCCCTGAAGGTCTGGCCGTATGCCGTCACCAGCGGGTTACCACTGAACAGATTTTCCGGTATTCCCACCACGCCGGTATTCTGGAAGGTTGCGCCAAATGCGGTGATAAGCGGGCACGATGCAAACAGCGACGGCGGAATGTTCACCAGTGCCGCGCAGCCGTAGAAAGTAGAACCGGCACTGATCAGCAGGGTGTTATGTTTCAGTAAATCAGCAGGCAATACCGCCAGCGCAGTACAGCCGGAGAAGGTCAGCGTCAGGGAAGTCAGGTTGACACAACCCGCAAACAGATCGGATGGCAGCCCGGCCAGCGCGGTGCAGTCCTGGAAGGTACTCCCCATTGCCGTCAGAGAAGTCAGATCGCTGAACAGCTTTTCAGGCAGTACGGCAAGGCCCGAGCACTGGTTAAACAGGCCGGTGACATTCGTCACTTTACTGCATCCTGCAAACATATCCCCGGCCAGCGATACCAGCGCCGTGCAGCCCATAAATGTATAGGTCAGGTTAGTCAGGGAACTACAGTCACGGAATGCTCCGGCCCCTATGGTTTTCAGGGATGTACATTGGGTGAATGCATAATAGAACGTCGTGACCAGTGATTTACCTGCAAAGGCCTCTGCTCTGACGGCTGTCAGTGAAGAACAGGCATAGAAAGCCCGGTCAAAGCTCGTTGCCTTGTTACAGTCCACAAACGACGGTAGCGCCGTTAATGCTGTGCAACTATTGAAGACGCTGGCAAAGGTAGTTGCACTGACACACCCCTCAAAAATATCATCGCCCACGTCTTCCAGAACACGGCAATAGTAAAAAGCGGAGGAGAATGTTTGCGCAAGCGCACAGCCAGAAAACACAGCTTTTCCCGCTTTTACCAGTGAAGAACAGCCGGAAAAAACGGTTCCAAAATGGTTAGCCAGGGGTAAATCCTTAAAGAATTCATCAGGCACAGAAAGCAGCTGCGTGCATCCACTGAATGCCCCGCCGAAATGCGTAGCTTCCAGGCAGTTGCGGAACAGGCGCGGCGGTAGCTGCGTCAGCGCCGTGCAGCTTCTGAAAATCGCCGTAAAGACGCCACCAGGCACATCGCTGAATAAATCTGCTGATAATGTTGTCAGCGCACGGCATCCATCGAAGGTATAACCGAAGTTATTTCCACTGACACACCCGTCAAAAATTCCCGTCCCGGTATCGATAAGGGATGCGCATCCCGAAAACGCACTGGTGAAATGCGTCGCAGCAGCACAGCCCCGGAATGTGTTTTTGCCAGCACTCAGCAGGCGCGTGCAGTTCTCAAACACCGAGGTGAATAGCGTCACCTGCGATAATTCGCTGAACAGCCCATCAGGAACAGCAGCCAGTGCCGTGCAGCCATAAAACGCCGCCGAGAAATCTGTGGCACCAGTAAACCGCGCGAATAAACCCTCTGGCAGTTCAGCCAGCGACGAGCAGCCCCGGAAAATGGAGGTACATTTCTGGATATTTGGCAGATCGTCAAAAGCCCCGGCGTGGACCTTGTAAAGGCCAGTTGCGCCACTCGCGAAAGAAACAAGATTGTCTCTATCTCCAGTCAAAAGAATGATTTCCTGTACGGGGTTCAACGTCACTGAAACGTTACCCGACGTGCGCTGGAAACTGGCGGTTTCTGTGTTCTTAACCGTTATTGTGTACTCTTCTCCCTCCACAACGTCACGCGTCGGAATAACCCAGCCGTACACAGCACTGGCAGCATCAAAACGGTATTCCCGGCTGTCTGTTCCGTCGCCATAATCAATCGTGAAATCCTCATCCATGCGGACGTAGAACAATGGACGGCTTGCATTGTCGATGCGGGTAATGAACTTCATCACCGCAACCACTTTCACGCTGATCAGCGCACTGACGCCGTTAGTCGTCGTGACGGTGACCGAACAGGTGCCCCGCTTCACGCCCGTAACCAGAATAGCGCCGTTGACTATTCTGGCGGTCGCAATTGTTTTATCCGACGTGGTTACCGTAAAGGTTTTATCTTCCGCGTATTCAGGGAGGATGGTCACCGTGACCGTTTCCGCGTCACCGGGGGCCAGATTCAGCTCGTAGCGGGATAAAATCACCTGCAACGGGACAAATCGCGGCGAGATTTTCTCCGTGGCGTACATGTAACCGGCCGCATATGAGGTTCCCTGAAGTCGGCCAAATACATGAACGGAAAACCAGCTGCGCAGGTTCCGGGCGCGCAGCACCGCCAGTTTCAGATCCTGTTGGTCGTATTCCGTCACCGGCAAATCGTTCTGATACACGTTCAGGCGAAAGGTATACGGATCCCCTTTCGGGTTCTGATTGAACCATTCAACAATATCCGTCCCAAAAGGACTGTCCACCAGGGCATGACGGACGGCGGCGACCGTCCCGCGATGGCGGTGGATATAGTGGGCGCGCTTGATCGCATCGCGTTTCTTTTGTTCTGACCAGTTAATATTCCAGGTATCAACCTGGTATTCCCACGCCAGCCACGGTAGAAGCGCCAGCGGGCAGCTGTCAGGATCCTTCACCCAACGGATCAGATATACCGGCAACCTCTCCAGTGCGGCGGAGCTGGCCCTGTCGATGGCCCGCTCCACGGCGGTTGCGTTGGGTGGCAGAATGCTGGCGGGATAATTAGCGGTCATAGTCCATCACCACAAGATTGATTTTCACAGAGGTGCAATGAGGCGCTTCGCCCATCGTCGCAACGACGTCGGCGGCCGGTGAATGCAAATCGACGGTGACAACTCCGTCCTGATGCAGAGCCCCGTCTATGCCCGACCGTGCAGCGGTGGCGTTGATAAGATGCACTGAGGCGGTGTATTCGTTCAGTGCTGCGGTGGCTTTTTCCAGCACCGTGGCGGTGTCCACGCCGTAAGGGACGTAAATGTCAGCAACCACCTGATAATTCACTATCACAGCGGAACGGACGTAATCAGCCACATAATCCGTAATCGGGCGCACGTCTTCCGGGTTTACCGCCGCCAGGACTTTATCGAGCAGCGCCTGCGGGGCGGATCCATCCCCGGTGCGTGACAGCACGTAAAGGAAAACGCGGCCCTCCTGATCATGCGTCTCCGGGCCATAGGCGCGCACATCGAGCACATCCGCATCAGCGCCGCGCGCAAAGTAGTGATAGGCATTACGGGCGCCCGCCGTGCTCAGGCGCGCCCATGAGAGCAGAGTGCGGGCGCGCAGCTCTTCGTCGCTTTCGTATACGGCGTCCGCCTCGTCGGTGGCTTCAGTAATCAGCAGACGTTCAGTGTCAAAATTACCCGAGACCTGATCGAGATCCGCCCCCAAGGCGCTGGAAAGCAGTACCGCGCGAACGGCTTCATTGATGCGTTGCAGCAGATGGATCTCGCGATAGGTGAAGGCCTGAGCCAGTGCCGCCATCGGTTCAGATTCCAGCAACAGCGCAGCAGACACAGAAGCCTGAAGTTCCGCAGGCATGCCCGCCACGATAAGCGCCCGGATATCAGCCAGCACCGTTTCAAAATCGGGCACCTCGACGATATCAGGCTGCGGGATCTGAGATAAATCGACGGACGTTTGCACACTAGCTCCTTAACCTGATGGTGTTGCTGGTTTCTGTCATGGTTTCCGTGATGGTCCCGCTCAGCTCGGCGGTCACTGCGCCTGTTTCTGAAAACACCACGTTGACGGTGGTCAGGCTGATCCGCGGCTCCCACTGCGCCAGCGCAATAGCGGCGGCGCCCATCAGCTGCATGCGGGTGACGGCGTTCTGCGGCGCATCGAGCAAATCAGGGATCGCGCTGCCAAAGTCCCGGCGCATCACACGCGAGCCGGTTGGTGTGGTGAGGATTTTTGTCACGGACTGCCAGAGCTGATCGTGATCGGTCAGCGCGCCGGTGCCTTCCGGGTTCATCCCGGTATAACTGGCTGTCATTGCGGGCCTCCCGTGGTACTCCCGCCAGACTGCACGCCACCGTGTTTATGTTCGTGCACGGTGATCCCGTTTGACTGCAACACGCCGCCGGAGTGGATAACATCACCGGCCATCGCGCCGCCGTGGGTCAGTTCGAAAGTGCGCGTTTTGAGGTGGTTTGTGCATTCCACCTCCGGCGTGTCAAGCGTGACGCGGGTCTCGGCCTGGATATGCGCAGTTTTAATGCCGGTCACGGCCAGCGCTCCGGCATCGGCGGCGGCGTCGTAATGCATGCGCGCGCCATCGGGTGCGGTGATGCTGATTTCCAGCAGGCTGCTGCCCGTTGGCGGGTTATCTGCGCTGTATGCAGAGCCAATCACAAACGCGTTTTCAGGATTGCCGCCCGGGCAACCGATCCAGACCTGCTCCCCTATGGAGGGTGGCAGCCAAATGCTGAACGCCCCGGCGCGGGTGACGTTCCAGCGGATCCAGGTGGTCAGCAGCCTGCCGGAGCGAACGCGCACCGCTTTCTTGTCGGCGCTGATTTGCTCCACGACGCCCTGGCGCAGGATGTTTTCCAGCAGGCGCATCAGCTCGGCATTCATGACGCACCGCCCAGGCTGCTGATAACAGCGTTTTCCGTAGCGATCACGTCTGCCGGGGTCATGCCCAGCAGTTCGCGGGCCGTATACTGCGCGTAAGCGCCCGGGCCTACTTCATCCTGGAGGCCGTACTGGTGAATGCGGGCAATGCGCGCAGCAATGCCGTCAAATCCTACGGTGACGCCGCCCGCGTCCGGTCTGACTTTCATAAAACGCAGGGTGCGCAGGCGGGTAAACATCGGCGCTTTTTTTGTCTCTGTCTGCGTCGCTGATTGCGTTTTGATTTCCAGATAGCGCTCGATATCGGCCCGGTAGAAGGTGCGTATACCGCTGCGCTTCTCATCAAAGCCCGTGATTGTCCGGCCATATTTACCGCGCCCGCCCCGCCAGTTTTTCAGCGCCCGCACCTCGTTATTCCAGAAGAACTTGATCCCCTGCTGTGTGCGGTAAACTTTGCGGCGGCGTGCCGTGTAGCTGCTGCCGTCCGGGTTTTTCTGTGACGCGATGCGGCGTTGCTGACTGCGGCGCACTGCCAGGCCAATTTTGCGCGCGGTACGGGTGCGCCCCGCCGGGCTGACGCCGTCGAGAATGTCCTGAAAGACCTGATCCAGCTCGCTGAACATGCGATCGCTCACGCTCCGGCCTCCTCAAGCATGCCTTCAAATACCAGCCCCCAGCCAGAGGCGTGAGGGACCAGCACGCGCGGGCGCGGCTCCGGCAAATGCTCGGCATACGGCACGCCGTTTTCATCCAGCTGCACCAGTACCCGCTGACGCACCGGCAGCTCAAACATCAGATCGGCGGTGTCGTCGTTGTTAATCAGCGTGGTGAATTTAATCTGCTGGTTTTTATCGGGGTTCAGCAGCAGATCGGGCTGATTAAACCAGAGCCAGGCCATCAGCGGCAGCGTGAAGTCGTCAATGCTCCCGGCGTAGTTCATGACGAACAGCACCAGAGAATAGCGATATATGAAAGACGGTGTTTCACCGGTGGTTTCAATGCCACCCTCTTCAACAAACACCGTCCAGGCTTCCGGGTTTGCCCGGCACCAGGTATTTGCTTTCTCTATGGCGGCGCGGAGTGTGTTTATCTTCAGCATTTATGGCTCCTTTCGGGTGTTCTGGCGTAGACTGTCCCACTGGCGGATCGCCGCTTTGTCAGCATTGCAGGCATCAAGCGCATCCATAAGCCTGTCGCTGAATATCGCCACCGCGCCCCAGGTCACTGGCTTATCCAGCGCCGGGCGTGGCGTCTCTTCGGTCAGGCTCTCCGGGACGGGTTCACGGACCAGTTGAATGATCGGCGCGGGCGGTGCGTTTTTGCAGGCTGCGGCTGACAGCGTCAGGCACAGGAGTAACAGCGCACGAGTCACCATTGAACGCGGCCTGCATTGCTTCACGTCGGCGCTCCCCTTCTGCATTACGCTGTTGCTCACGGACTTTTACCTCTGCCAGTAATTTGTGGGTTTGTATGGCGGTCGCCTTCACTTCCTGAATAACCTGGTCGTAACCGGTCGCCGTTTCGGTCAGCAGCTTGTTGCGGGTCCGGGCCTCGCTAAGCTGGTCGGTCTGCCACAAGACAGCGGCCAGCAGGACAAGCATTACAATCACACTGCCCGCCCTCATGACGGCGTTCTCAGGCCCAGCAGGCACCAGGCTTTAAAGTCATTGCGCCGGTTAACCAGCCCGGGGGAGCGCTTACCGCCCGCATTGACAAAATCAGTAAGCCTGTTGCACATCTGCGGCCATTGCCTGGCCTGAGCATGCTTCCAGATCGTGGTCCTCTGCTTGCGTCCGTTTTTATCGGTGAACCACATCAGCCCGGTGCAGCCCAGATTCAGGGCGGCATCCGTCATGGCCTCAAAGGTGAGCTGCGGCATGTCGGCGCCGTGGAAATTGTTATTAATGCAGTTTTCTGCCCGTTGCAGATCGTTAACCCAACGCCGCGCTATTTCCTGGTTGCTGTATTCGCGGTTTTCCACGCCACCCGTGGAACCAATGCCCACCGTCAGCACCCCTGCCGTGCAGTAATAAGGCGTGCTGCGGCAGTCTTCCCAACCGGCGATCTTCTGCTGCCCTTCTTTCGACGTTCTGACGCTCCCGGGCGCCAGCGAAATGCCCAGGGCCACAATCACCGCAATTGAACATTTTTTGATGATGTTCTTCATGCCGGTTTGTCTCCGTGCAGTTGCTCCAGCAGCTGCCGTTCGCGGTCCGACAGGTTGCGGGTTTCAGCCTGGCGGAGAATCTGCTCGATCAAGTCGTTGCGGCGCTGGCTGGCCTGCTCAATGCGGCGGCGATGAATCGCCAGCCGGACGGCGGAAACAATCCCCAGAAGAAGGCCAGCCAGCGCCAGCTTTTCGCTGACGGTCATCACGCCCACACCGGTCACCAGGGCGGATGTTGCAAACGCAAAATATTCGTTTATGCGATCCAGGGTCATTCCCATAACTGGACGGTTGCCCGTTCCACCTCGCTGGTTATCACGGGCATTTCGATCTCCTGCCCGGCGTTCAAAAATATCTGGTTGCTCAGTCCCGGATTGGCTTCGAGTACCTTCTCCGTGACACCTGCGGTTTTGCCGTAATGACGCCAGCAGAGCTGATCAACCGTGTCGTTTTGCAGCGCCCTGACTTTCATCAGAACAGCTCCGAGTAAATACGGGGTTCTTCCCGGATATCTGAAATACTCCAGCGCCCGTCCCGCCAGAGGTCGTCTATTTGCCTGTCCAGAGCCTCCGCGTCCTTGTCGCCCTTTGGCGTGGTGCCGACGTCCCTGTAACCTTCCAGTACGCTGGCGCGCGTGAAGGAGTAGACCGCGCGCCGGAAGCGATAAACCTTTGCGCTTTCGCCGTTAATCTGCTCGACAGGTTCACCGGCGGAAGTCAGCAGTACAGAAGCCAGCGATTCCGCGCCTTCCGCTTCCCTTTGCTTGCGCCAGTCCTTCAGCTGATCCGCAACATGCAGCGCGGCCTCCGTTGCCATATGCATCAATCGGGAGGTCGTAATGTCGCCGGCTATGCGGGCAGCGAGGCGCAGATCGTGGAGTTTTACCGTCGGCCAGAAAGTACCGATGGCAATCTGTGCGCCGCCGTCGTCCACGTCTGTCACATCACTTTCAGCAGGTCTGACGGGCCGCTGTGCGATAAAACTCATCGTCGTTTCTCCGGTAGATCAGGCGGTGGGCGTCCGGTAAAAAGACCGCATTACGGGCAGATCGCCGGGCGCGCCGCCTGTGGCGCGGGGCCAGTTCATTACGCTCAGGCGTTTTACTTTGTGGCGGTTTTCGTTGTCTTTTTTGCCGCCGTTTTGCGGGTGGCTTTTTGAGTGCCGGCCGCCGTTTTCGTCTGCTTGCGTGTTCGTGTGGCTTTTTCTGCTGCGGATGTTTCGGGTGCCGCTGCATCTCCGGATGAAGTCTCATCTTCCGCATCACCTCCCGCGGCGCTGGTCTGCGGCACCTTCTTCAAAGCGCTGACCAGAGAGGCGATCTCCCGTTTCACACCTGCGCCCGGGTTCAGGCTCATGGCTTCCCGGAAGAGTTTCAGCGCTTCGCCTTTCGTTTCCGCGTCTTCCGTATTGCGCCGACAAAACGCCCGTACCTTGCACAGCTTCGCGCGGACTTCATCCGGCATATCACTGTCAGCCACAATTTCTGCCAGTTCGTCCAGCATGGCGATATAACCTGACAGCTCGGCCCCGGCATCCGTGGTAGCGATGTTCAGAATGGGGTTACAGATTTCTTCGGTCAGTACCGTGGGCGCCGGGCGGCGATAGTTGTCATCCGGCATGCTCAGGCCATGCTTCACCACGTAGCGCCCGATACGCAGCGCCAGCGCATAATCGGAGCAGTCCACCGCCCAAACCATCAGCGTGGTGATAACCGGATCCGCGCGCCCGCTGTCGCCCTCGATAGTTCCGTCAATCCATCCCTGAAACTCAGGAAGGATGCTGGCCTTTACAGCAGCCTTCGCCTGGCGGGACTGGATCTGGCTTAGCGAGGATTTATGCATATGCAGGCGAAAGAGGATCTGCTCATGCGCGGTGCGCGTCTCCGCGTCACGCTCATCACTGATGCCCCGCCTCTCTGCCATGACCTTCTGAAAGTGTCTTTGTGCCGGTGTCAGCATGGGTTCATTCTCCTGGGCGGGCTTGCTGCCCGCCATGTGATGGGGATTATCAGGCGAATGTCACGCCGTCGATCATGGCAATCATGCCGTACTCTTCAATGACATAGTCATCATTGCTGGACTGGTAAGTCGCCACGCGGTTGTAGTGCGGCTCTTCCCGGATAGAGCGACGCAGGGAGCCTTTCTGGTAGTACACAGAGAGGTTTTTCAGGTTGGTGATGAGTACGACATCTTCAGGAATACCCGGGACAAAGACCGTCGGCAGACCGCCGATCTTTTCCTGGCTGACAATGAGCTGCGCAGCCAGCAGTTCGGTATTCGGATTGGTCTGGCTGAGCGCGTTCACTTTCGGCAGGTTCACTTTCAGCAGCAGATCGGACGAGAGCACAGTCACCAGGCCGGGAGCGCGGCGGAACCAGGGATCCATAAGGCTGTGACGCGCATCAAGCACGGCGGCATCAATATTGCCGTAGGTGCCTGACGCAATTACCGCGTTATTCTCATCACGGGAGGTCAGCGTGATACCCGGCATAATGCGCTGCGGCGCTTCATTGCGGATTTTTTGCAGCCAGCCAACACCGCAATCCTGCAATAACGGGTAGGTCGTGCGGTCCGAGTTTTCAGAGTAATGCGTGCCATTAAAGCCAATCATCTGGCGATCCAACCCCAGCTGACGAGCCATCGCATTACTGATTAATGACTGAAATTCAGGGTGACCGGCCCACGCATCCAGCTCCGCATACGAAAGCGCATAGTCATAGTTGGTTTTGCGGCAGTGGTAGTTCTGCGGCTCTTTGTTATGGTTCGGTGCAGGGTTACGGCGGTTGGTGCCGTCCGAGCTGTTATTGGTGCTCGCCATCGGCCCTTTACTGCCGATTTTTACTTTCTGCCCTTCCTGCTCTTTAACCCCAAAGTGGTTAACCAGCTTCATGAAGTCATCCGACTCCATGGCGGCCTGTTCCAGTTTTTGCTGGATAGTCGGATCGACGCTGAAACGATTGGCAACGGCTGAGGGTGAGACACCGTTCAGATGTGCCTGGCGCACAATGTACTTATCAAATAATTCGCGGGTCAGGTTTTCCATTTTTTACCTCTTAGAATTCTGCAAGCTGCGCGCTGCTGTTGCCGGTTGCCGCCGGTCGTGCGCTGTAATTTTCTGCGGGCTGGAGCTGAAGCTGACCGCGCAGCTCGTTAAGTTCACTGGTCAGTTGCTGAATGGTGGCTTTATCCTGTTGGCGTTCCTGTTCCAGGGCTCTGAACCGGTCAATCTGGTCTGCCTGAGATTGAGCAACGGCTTCAACAACCTGATGCAACTGACTGAAACGCTGATCGTCGGTTTTCTGGCCTTTGCCAAGGATGCCCATCACGCGGTTGAACCAGTTGACGCCCTCCTCGCTGCGATGAGCTGCCAGTTCGATCACTTCAGCTTCAAGCGCATCAGAGAACAGCGGCGCCTCGATCTGCTGGTTATTGAAGGCCATCACCTGCGCGCGCTGCTGCGCGGCAAATTTAAGGCGCTCAGTCCCCAGACTTGCCGGGGTGTCCGTCATCGCCAGGCCGACCACATACGCCTTACCGTTAAGGGCAAACTGCGGATGCAGCTCAATACTGGAATAGATTTTTTTTCCTTCATCGGTGAGCTGCTTCATTCGTGCCGAAGCGTCGATCTCGGCATAGAGCGCCGTACGACCGGCCAGCGGCCCTTCGGTGATATCCTCCGCGCTTAAAGCAACAACATCCCCCATGGCGCCAAAATTGCTGTCAGGAAGCATGGAGAGATAGTGCTCCACGTTCACGCGGGCGCCGTAAACGGCCGGGTTGTAGCTCGCCGCCGCATCGCGGAGGTGCTGCGGCTGGATCTCGCGCCCGTCAACGGTGGCGCCGGAAACCGCAACGCGAAACTTTTTGCGAGCGGGTTTAGTCGTGCTGGCCATGTCGTTTTATCCTGTTGATTAATGTCAGTCGCTGCATCATCGCAGAGCCTGAAAGCCCGGCGCCACGCGGTTTTGTTGTCGGAGAACGGCCAGACCTGAAAGCCCGAGCCGCGGGGATCGCGCGCAGGTAATCTCCCTGCTCAAAAGGGGGAAGTGATGATTCAGGATGCGTTTATTCGATTAAGGGCAAAGCAGCTCTACTGGCAGGGTTACCCGCCCGCCGAAATTTCGCGACTCATGGGTATCAACTCAAACACGGTTTATTCCTGGAAAAAACGTGACGAGTGGGACGACACAACGCCTATCAAACGGGTAACGCAATCCATTGATACCCGTCTATGCCAGCTGAGTGCGAAGGACAATAAAACCAGTGGCGATTTCAAAGAGATTGATCTGTTAACCCGGCAGTTGAAAAGGCTGGATACCGGGCAGACCACCACTACCACCGGCGTTAAAAAAACCAGTCGTCGCAAGAAGAAAAATCACTTCTCCGAGGAGCAGATCGATGCATTGCGCTCAAAAATTCTCGACTCTCTCGCATGGCACCAGCGCGGCTGGTACGAACAGCGCGATCAGCGTAACCGGATGATCCTCAAATCGCGGCAGATCGGGGCAACCTGGTACTTTGCCCGCGAGGCATTACTGGGCGCACTGAGAACGGACGTTAAGCACGACTATCAGCGCAACCAAATTTTTCTGTCGGCGTCCCGCAAGCAAGCGCTCCAGTTCCGCAACTTCATCCGTAAAGCGGCTGAAGAGGTGGACGTCGAACTTAAAGGCGGTGAGCAAATCACGTTGTCAAACGGCGCGGAGCTGCATTTTCTCGGGACGTCGGCGGCGACGGCGCAGTCCTACACCGGCCACCTGCGATTTGATGAGTTTTTCTGGACAGGAAACTTTATCAACCTGCGCAAAGTTGCCGGCGCCATGGCAACGCTCAAAGGCTTAACACGCACGTACTTCTCCACGCCATCCAGCGAAAGCCATGAAGCCTATCAGTTCTGGACCGGCGATCGATGGAATGCGAAACGGCCTAAAGCGCAGCGCGTTGACTTTGACGTTTCATGGAAGAAAACCCATAGCGGCGTGCTTTACCCGGATAAAACGTGGCGGCAGATCGTCACTATTCAGGACGCTATCAACAACGGCTGGGACTACACCGACATTGATGAAATCAGGGACGAAAACAGCCCCGATGAATTTGAAAACCTGTACATGTGCGAGTTCGTCAAAGACGGCGAAAGCGCGTTCAATCTTAGCCAGTTACTGGGGTGCGGCGCTGACGGGTATGACGACTGGCCCGACTGGAAACCGTTCGCCAGTCGCCCTATGGGCCAACGTGAGGTGTGGCTGGGCTACGACGCCAACGGCGGCAGCGGCAATGGTGATGCCGGTGCTCTGTCCGTAACTGTCCCTCCCCTTGTGGCTGGCGGCCGGTTTCGCACGGTTGAATTGAAGCAACTGCGAGGGCTGGAGTTTGAGCAGCAGGCGGCGGTCATCAAAGAGGCTGCCGAGCGCTACAACGTCACTCACATCGCCATCGACGGACAAGGCGTCGGGGAGGCGGTCTGGCAGATTGTTAAAAATTGGTTCCCGGCGGCTATTTGCTACCAGATGAGCCTCTCTTCCAAGCGCGCCCTTGTCCTCAAAATGTTGCAGGTCATCCGCGCCGGCCGCTGGGAATATGACCGCAGCGAGCAGGGCCTGGTCAGAGCCTTTAACGCTGTTCGCAAAGTTGTTACGCCCGGCGGTTTCATCACTTACGAAACTGACCGATCGCGCGGCGTAAGCCATGGTGATATGGCGTGGGCAACCATGCTTTCGATTATTAATGAACCGTTGGGCCAGGAAAGTGGCGGCGGTGGTTTCGCAATGGGATGGTAACTGTGAAAAAGAAATACGGTAAAAAGCCGATAGCCAGCACAGCCGGTTCTGACATTGCGGAGTCACTGAAGGCCGATCCCGCGTTGACAGCGTTCAGCTTTGATGGCCCTTATCCCGTGCGTGATATGGCCGATTTGCTGGACAATCTCTATTGCCTGGACAACGGGCGATACTATGAGACGCCAGTGGATTTTTACGGGCTGGCTAAAGCTCCACGTCAGAGCGCCTGGCATGAGTCGGCGTTGTATTTCAAACGAAATGTGCTCACCGGCTGCTTTATCCCGCACAAGCTGCTCAATCGCCAGACCTTTTCCGCGTTTGCGCTGGACTGGTTCACGTTTGGCAATGCCTATCTCGAATTGCCGCGTAATCGCCTGGGCGGCCCGCTACCCTTCAAACACTCTCTGGCGAAGTACACCCGGCGTGGGAGCACAGATCTCGATCAATACTGGTTTATCCGGCGCTGGAAAGAAGAGCACACGTTCAAATCAGGAACGGTTTGTCACGTTCTGAACCCTGATATTAATCAGGAGGTCTACGGTATGCCGGAATATATGGCAGCACTGCTGGCCGCCAGCCTGGCCCACTCCGCTGACATGTTCCGTAAGTTGTACTACGACAACGGATCGCATGCTGGATGTATTGTCTATATTGGCGCTGGACAGGTTGATGATAAAAGCATGAAGGCAGTCAAAGAGACGTTGACCGGTGCGCGTGGGAAAGGCGCATTTAAAAACCTGCTGCTGCATGCGCCAGGCGGCGGCAAAGACGGCGTGCAAATCCTCCCCTTCCAGCAGATCACGGCGAAAGATGAGTTTATCAACATTAAGAACGCCACACGTGACGACATACTCGCAGCGCACCGTATCCCGCCGCAGCTGATGGGCGCCATGCCAGAGGGAAACGGCTCATTTGGGGATATCGAGAAAGCCGCCCGGGTCTACGCTATCAACGAGCTGACGCCCGTAATGGAGGCGCTGAAGGTGGTCAATGAGTGGATCGGAGAAGAAGTGATCCGCTTTAACCCTTATGCGTTGCTTACCCCTGAGAAATAACCGCCAGAAAACTCAGTTTTTTAAACAACATCAGCCATTTATAACGGGCCAGCGTTTTGCTGGCCTCATCTTTTCTGCTTAAAGAATCCCACATCAGCGCCCCTCTGCGCGTCGCTGCTTTTTCCCTGCACAAGGGCATGCCGCCAACCAAAACGACCGCTCACCGTGACGCAGAAACCGTGAAATTGCGTATTCTGCCGCCTTACCTACCCTGACCCGTTTGCGGGGGCTTGCCCCCCGTCACCTGCGCACAGTGATCCTATCTTTTTACGTGCATGCACAAAACCGGTCTCAGACCGCGCTCTGCATGGGCTTAAAGGGGATAAAGTATATCCAAAAAATTGTGCAGATTGGTGCACTGTTGCGCGTAGTGTGCCATATAATGATTCATATTTAGAGCAGATGATAAATAGTAAAATCAAAACAAACATCAAATCCCATAGGGTAAATTGGACTTAAATGTTATTATTCCATTATTATGCCTTACAGATGAAACTCTACAATTCCTTATCCCCCTAATAGAATCTCCATTTTTAATTATCTCAATAAGTTTAATGAACTCGCCTTTTTTTATATTTTCGATTGCATCTAAGTCATCAACCTTTACAGTTAACGTCGTGTCAGAGTCACTTAAAATCATCCCTTTTGAAATAACCCTCTCAGCGGCAGTGAAAATTTTAACAATAAAACCCCTCTCGGATGAAAGATATATAGACAACTCTCGCTCACCTTTTATCGGCTCATCAATGGGCGAGTATATATTCTTGTGGGAATTATAAATTGAAAATAAATTAAGATAAAATACATTAGCAATAGATGCTTCACTTATAATTATTTTATCTTTTGTGGATAGTAACTTACATGATACATAAGCAATTTTCGGACTCAATGGAAAAAAAATGAAATTAAATTCATCCGAATTATTTCCATGATCCACAACGTATTCTTTAGGAATCACCTTTAAAAGATCGTTAACATTGACAGCCCTGTTGACAACAGGGTTGTCAGATGTAATAAACGGAAAGTTAGTGTCGTTATATACAATGGTTGAATACGGATGAATAACCCCACCAAGATCCAGGCTAACTATTTGTTTTTTAACAATATCCTTGAATAACAAGCTATGTTCATTCGTACCACAAAAACCATCAATATACATCGCCACTTTATCAAAGGTATCCTGCATTGATTTGATAAAGACTTCAACTCTTATAAATTGAATCATAGTAAAATAAGACATGAATGACATGTTATCATTATCAATTTTACCATTCTCGATTTCTTTAAAGTTACGCGGATAATTAAATTCCACCTTTGCCAAAAAGTCTTCTATTTGAGGATGATTTGGGTCATCGCCTTCTATATTATAGAAGTAAGACTCGACAAACGAATTATGCTTTAAGCCTCTCATTTTCCAACCTGAAGACAGCTTATTATTGCTAACATATATCGCACCATCAGACCCTTTTCTATTATCACTCTCATTAGTAATACGGCATTGAAAATTTTTCAAGTAACAAACTGGAACTAAATGTTGATTTTTTTTCATCGCCATGTTTTACACTCTCAGTTATAGTCACGATTTCATTCACTAACTTTATCATAGGACATGAATAATGGAATCCAAATCATTATCTACAGCCAAATTATTAATAAGTGGCAGAGATTATCTTACTAAGTAGCTTGATTTGCGGTTTATACAAGTTCGAGTCTGTAATAACTTGGCCAATCAGAAAAAAACCGTAGCGCGGGGTTAATTATTTCGCAAAGAAAATATGAAATGATTTTCATTTAAAAACATTTTTATGTAATACTCATTCTATAGGTGTTATTAATTTAGTCATCACTGGGATTATTGATGTCATCTTGATTTAAATTGTTCGAGTTATTAATTTCATCTCTAATATGGCTTACAGCTGAAGAAAATAGCATGATCATATACATCATACTCATAATTATTTGTGACATTACCACTAGTTTGGCAGCTGAACTTTTGGGTGTAATATCTCCAAACCCTACCGTAGATGAATTTACTAATGAAAAATATAAACCATCTACAATACCAAGCTTACTAGAAGAGAAGGCATCCGCAGAGATGCTTGACATGAACATATAGATTACACCGTACGCATAAATCATGAAAAAATATGATAGAAATGCTGTAAAAAGAGCTGAGAAACCAGACATCTCTTTAACATTTTCTTTAGTATATCTTTGAGTATTAATAAATTTAATCAATTGCTTACGTTTAAATCCAAAAGCAGCAGCAGCTGATTCATAAGCAAATTCAGCAATCAATATCCATGCCTGAAAAAGCATGAACGCTGCAAAAGCAATACTTAAAGCAGATAATTCAATTATTCCTGTTGCCACCAAAGGTGGTAGAATAAAAAGATAAAAAATAGATAATATTCCAGCAACGAAAATAAAAATCGGATTGAATAGCATAAAATACATCCATTTTGAGCAGAGTATGTTTTTTCGAAAACCAGATACACATGATACTCCTCAGAGCTATGTATCTTTGCTTGTAGCAGGTGAGGCCATTTTTACATAATTCACCTGTTTTGCATCTTATATTAACAATACCATTGAAAAATACAATATTCGCCTCTCGCTGATCATAATCGTCATACATGTTCACCCCCTGTTCTTATCTCCCCCAAAGAGTACCGTCCATCCCCTAGGGTCCAGTTTCCTGAGCATGTCGGAATAATGCCCTACTGGATTATCTGTGATGTGACCTACATCTACTTTATTGTTTTTTTTCAACAGTTTCCATACGTTCCGAATCTGAACATCTGAATTCTCTGGTTCCATACTGCGCAGCGCCCCATCGTGAGTCGCGTAGTAAATGCGATCACCATAACGTATGCGTTTACCATTAAGTAAATGATTAATCTGTGATTCTCTAAGTTCGATGCCAATAGATAAAGCAAAATCGCTCAACAAGACCTCGAGCGGGGAGTAATTGCGTGATTCTACGTGGCCCAACGCTTTCTTCTTGTTATAGATCTCCTCTGTAATCCTTCTCAGTATAGCCCGGCGCTCTTTTGCGGGTAGTTTACTCACATCAAGCGCTCCCGTTCCTTCACCAGGGGTCATTATCTCGGGTATAGCAACGTCAGTTACCATCTCTTTTTTGCGGATTTTTTGGTTTAGGGGACAGTTATTGCCACGAGTCCAAGGGGCGACGGGGTCGCCCTGGGCGGCGCTTTCAGCGCCTGGGTTAGCGGGAGCCTTTTTCACCATCTTCCAGGTATGGACATGCGTGCATATTTTGTTTTCCTTACCGGTGATTGGCGACCAAATGCCATAAATACGAATCCCGTGATCGCCATAGGTTCCTGGTTCGACTGTCGGCTCGTAGGCGGTATGAATGAGGTAATTTTTGCGGGGAACAAGTACACCGCCCTGCTTCATGATGTAAGTGGCAAAACAGCCAACATCAGCAGCAGCGAGCACAGCGTCCAGTTTTGGATCCATAAGTACCGGAGCGCCCGGTTTGCTGGTTTTCATTGCACGAGTTGCCTGCGATGCGAACAATCGTAACTCGCGGTACGCCTGGCGGCCTGGAATCCCAAAAAAACGAAATTGTTGAACACGGTGCAACGATGCCCACGCAGTGACGTGCTCGGCACTATCACGTAGTGATTTACCCGTCTCCTTGCTGACGGTGTCACCCAGCCCACGCCCATCGATGTTTTTACTGACGTACTTTGCAATATAACTGGCCGGAGTCCCCTTTCGCGGGTCTATCAGCTTTGACTTGAAACGAGCGCCAGTGTTATTGCCAAGTTCGGCGCGATCTTCTCGGATAGCGAAACGACGCAGCAGCTCTGTGATTGCACGTCGATGTTTTTTGCGCATAAAACACAATAAATGCCAGTGCACAGTGCCATCGTGATGTGGTTCGGCTACGCGGACGCCGTACCAGCGCAGCTCTTTTTTGTGCATTGCCTTACGGAATGCCGCAAACGTATCAACCAGATAGTCGCTGCTTTTCCTAACTGTCGAGTGATCCCATGTAGGGTTAGGCTTCCCGTTCATCAGTGTGGCGTGGTACTTAGACGGACAGGTGATGGTATAGAACATGGCGCAGTCGCCACGCATTTCAGCTATCAATTCCAGGCCCTTGACACAAGCCATCATCTCATTACGACGGTGCGCCGGATTGCTGGCACTTGCAAGCACCACATCCTCCATGCTGAGCGTGTCGCCATCTTCGTTAATCAGATCATGGTTGCGGAAAAAATCCATCGCCTTACGGCGTTGTTCCCGCTTCTGCAACAGGATGTCATGGCTGACATAAGGTGATGCGTGCCGATGAACAAGGCACGCAGCCCGAAGTAACTCTTCCCGCCATTCGTTGCGGAGTTGCCACAGCTTACGTTGCCACCAGTCAGCACAACGCATGCGGGCAAGCGCGCCCGGTATCAGCTCGTAATTAATCGGGTTGCGGCGATTATGTTTGCTGCGGAGCGCTTCATAACCCGGCGGGATAACATCAAGGCGTGACACTTCGGCCGCCACACGACGATAGAGCTCCAGTATTACGATGGGAGAAGCTAATTCATCGGTCAGCATCTCACCGCAAAGCTGGATAAAAATCATATCAATGTGCGCTGCGACCAGCGTTGAAAGCCGCTTAACCTCCCGCTGATTCAGTTCAGCAAGTCGAAGGAGTTGATCAAGGCTATCCCTGCCAGCCATGGCCTGGAATGACAGCGACGCCTGGTTAGCACGGACCTTGTCAATTCTCACTAATGAGGGAGTAATGACCTCATTCAGATAGGTAGGCAAATGGCGCGGATCTTCTGATTTTTCCAAATACTTAATCCTTGTTTCCAGCGGCTTGCGCAGGAAACCAGGCAAGCTGGCGACGTCATCACGAATCAGGGTAAGAGGATCAACACGATGGAGTTCTGCATGTCGCTTAGCCTTCTCAATCAGCGCATCATTCAATTCGTCATAGTGCCAGGGATCGCAATGTGCAACAGAAAAGAGGTACTCTTCTGCTGCACGACTCATTGCTTCAGCCTGCTCGCGTTGATCGCTTTTATCCTGCTCATAAAGCGCAATCCAGACGGCCAGCGCAGAGGGTTTCCGTGCAGGCACATCAACAGCATAAGGGTTTACTGGCTGCTTTCTGGCATTCCAGCTCCATGCCAGGGATGTGGAGTCAGGCATAGCTCACCGTCGTTATCTTATTTTGCCAGGTCAACGCCACAACAAGCCGGCGCGCCAAACATTTCGGCATGTGTCGCATCGCCCATTACCGCCCCACAGTCCGGGCAACCTCCACCACCAGAACGACCGCAACCACCACACACGCGAAGAACGCCAATCACTTCACCGGCCATATCGCGGGTTTTGGCGCTAACGGAACGTCGAACTCTGAAGGCGTGGAGATTGAAAGCGGAGTAGATCTGGCGTGTTTCTGGTGTGTCACTATTCGAGATGATCGAGCGCGTTCCATGCTGGCGATTAACGTCCAGCAACGCCGTAACCAAAGCGCAGTGATCATCCAGGGTAAATGGCTTGCCGTAAGCGGTAAAATTGGCTGTTTTGCTAGTCGGGATGTACGGCGGATCGCAGTAAATCACAGAGTCCAGGCGGTTCCTTGCAACGTACGGAATAGAAGTACGAAAATCATTACAAAGAAAGAGCGCGTGAGTATCCCGCGCCTTTTCAGCAAACAAGCGCATTTCGGCTTCTGGGAAATAAGGCTCCTTATAGCTGCCAAAGGGGACATTGAAACCACCATCCCTGTTGGTGCGATAAAGCCCGTTAAAGCAGTGGCGGTTCAGGTATAAAAATGATGCCGCCCACCGTACAACGTAATCATCTGCACACTCGTCATCCCACGACAGGTGGTTGAACAACTTGCGCTCTTCGTAATAGCTATCTTCGTTATTGCCATTTCTGAATACATTTTTGGCGATCAGTATCAATCTTTCAGGGTCTTCCCTGAGCGCGCGGAAGAAATTGATCAATGCGCGATTGCTGTCACAAAGCACATAGCGGCGGTATTCCGTATTCATAAAGACTGTGCCACTGCCTACAAAGGGCTCAATCAAGCAATCGGCTTTAGGTAAGTGCTTCAGCAGCTCCGGCAACACGCGGGTTTTACCGCCAGCCCACTTAAGAGGTGACTTAATCATTTGCGGCATTCCTGGTTATAGGTTTCATGGGTCATTAGTCGCCACTGCTTTCCACCGTTTTTGCTGAGCAAACGCCAACGGAGGCCAATGCGGATCACGAGATAGGCGTGTGGCTTGACGCGGGTGTAATTACGCTGTCCACGAGCAAAGCAATTCAGGGCGGCAAGCGCCCTCTTACAAACCGGCAACGGCGCGTTACAAACAACAGACAGATGCGAATGCATGGCGGCCCTCATAGCGATCCAAAGTGTGGAGAGGTCAAGCGCTGCCAGATTTCGCAGACTTGCTCCGCTTGATATCGCGCGTCAGTGAGCGTGTAACGTGCCAGGGCGCTTCTCGCATGAGGCGCATAGTCTGTGGCAGCAGCAAGGTCGAGAAGTGAACGAATGCAGCGGTATTTTGTGCCTTCAGGGAAAATGCCTGACACCTCTAAGCGATCCACGGCATAACGAAGTGAAACCAGTTTTTCCGGGGCATCTTTGAACCATACGAATAACGCCGCGTTGCGGGGACAGGTGTTGTCGGCGATGAAAGCAGCAAGGCTGCAAAGTGCATCTTCTTCAGCTTCGGTTGCGCTCATCACTTCGGCGCGCCAGTGAGAGTCTTTTTTCATCCAATCGAATGCCGTACTAATGCTGATACGGCCCTTCAAGCTTTCAGATTTACGAATGTCTATCGAAGAATAAAAAACCTTTCCGATCTGCCCTGTTGAGGGTTCAAAAAACACAGCTTCAATGGCACACAGAGGTGATGACGGTTTCTTACTAACGTTAATCAAATCGATCATTACGTGATTCATAGTCTACTGCCCTCGCTGGTGATTGTTTCGTGGTTGGCTATCCACTGCTCAAGTGCTGAATAAATCTCTTCGGGGGTAAGGCCTTGCTCTTTCAGCAGGCCCATACGGATGCGCAGCAATCCGAGTAAGTGGGCGCGCTCGCCTTTGCGCGCATTGGTGCTGATTCCCATAAACTCTGGATCGCTTATTCCGCCTTCCGGCTTTATTGACGTAACCGACATGCAACCTCCTGAAAAAGGCAAAACGAATCCCCGGCAAAATGAATGCCGTTGTTTTTAATGCTGGTTAATTAGTGGTTAGGGCGCGGCTTTCTTTTAATCTGCTTAAATATCCTTTCATGCCAGTAATACATGAAATCAATAAAGGTCATTCGCGCGCGATCGTGATTACCGCGAATTGCTTTTTCGAGCCCGTAAATTATTAAATCTTTAGACGGACTTTTTGAAGTAATGGTGATACGAGCACCATTTTTTAGATGTACAGTGAACCCCTGCTCGGCACTTTCCACTGCTTCTCGAATCAGCATTTCCTGTTCCCAAGATGTTTTTTCTTCGGTGAACATGGCGTACTCCGATGATCAGTTAAAGCGAGGGGGCTCCAGCCGCCAGGAGGCTCTAGCTCCCAGTTTCAGGTGTTCCAGGATCTCCGGTGTAACCTCTACGGTTACCTCCTGCGGCTGAACAAACTTCATAGCCTTCTTCAGTTGCTCAGCGTCCAGAGATAGCAGGTCGTATGGTTTAGGGATATCACCATCGGTGACGGAAATAATGATGTTGCGGAGTTCTTCAAGAGTGCATTCATCATTCTCGCCTTGAAGCATCGCGAAATGATAGAGGTGGGATACGCCGTGTCGTAAAAGCTGGAGAGAGTAATCATGATTCCATTCCAGAAACTCTTTATTGAAATGGAAGCATTGTAAAAGCGAGTTAATTTTATCTGCATATTCGAGTTTCATTTTCGCCCCCAGAGATTAAAAAGCAATAAACCGCTTTTTACTCATGATTCTGTCAATCGTTCGACATGCTTCTGATAAAGCAAAGTCGATGCCGTAATAATGGCCTGTGTGCGTAATTTGATAGCGCTGACGGTTGTACGGTTTTTTGCGTGGGAGTTTCAGAATAGTAAAGCCACAGTAGAGGCTGGTTTTGCTATTGAGCTGTGATACTGATCCGCGGCTACCGTTCTTCATGTTTCCTCTCCTGAAACCGGCTATCGACCTGGCTCACCGAGACCAAGCCACATCAACCACCCTTCCCTGATCTCCTTTGGACGACTTTCGTAGGCCAGTTTCATGCCGTTGTTCCAGGCTGGAAGGTAAACCCAGTATTCGCCGGCACGGCCAGAAGTAGACTGGGGATCGGTCATCTCGATTACAGGAAGCTTCCCTTTCTCGATCATTCCTCTTACCGCAGCCGGCGTTTTCCCGATGAGTCTGGCAAATTCCTGATAAGGAACCGCATCGGTCGTGCTTGTGATTTGCTTTACCATTAACATTTCCTCGTTATTCGGTTCATGGATTGCTCTTAATGGCTTATAGTTGGCTTTAGTGTTCAATACTAAACACTTAACTGTTTACATCTAAACACCATAATATTGAGATCTAAACACCATGTCAAACGCGTTAAACGAGAAAATCGTCTTAATAAGAAAGTCTGAGTATCTAAGTAGACAGCAACTCGCTGATATAACAGGAATTCCTTATGGGACTTTAAGTTATTACGAAAGCGGACGCTCAACCCCACCAACAGACGTAATGATGAAGATTCTGCAAATACCTCAATTTACTAAATACACACTGTGGTTTATGACCGATCAGGTTTCGCCTGAAGCCGGTCAAATCGCACCGGCACTCGCACACTTTGGGCAAGACTTAACAACCTCGCAGCACTCAGACCAAAAGACTGGTTAACAATTAACCAGTCCTACATACATTTCAAATGTCTATTATTGGTCGAAAAGTATTCATCACATAATTGCAACGCGTTGAGGCCTAAAGGCAAACGCACCCATCGGAGGGTTTTCTTATGACTATTAAGAAACTCGATGATGGTCGATATGAAGTGGACATCAGGCCTGCTGGTCGCAATGGAAAGCGTATCCGCAGGAAGTTTGATAAGAAAAGTGAAGCGGTAGCTTTCGAGAAGCATACCCAGTTCAACCACCACACCAAAGAATGGTTATCAAAGCCGACGGATAAGCGGCATCTGTCTGAACTGATACAGCTTTGGTGGAATTTGAAAGGCAAGCATGAGGAGCACGGTCGGATAAACCGCAACAAGTTAGATATTTTTTGCAGGATTACCGACGATCCTTGTGCTTTTCAGATTACAAAAGCGCTGATTAGTCAGTATTACGCGGCAAGAAGAAGCCAGGGCATTAAAGCTTCCACCATTAACCGTGATCTCAACAGCATCAGTGGTATGTTCACAGCGCTTATCGAGGCCGAGTTGTTTTCGGGTGAACATCCGATCAGAGGGCGGAAGAAGTTGAAAGAAGATGTCCCCGAAACTGGCTATCTGACAGAGGACGAAATCAAGCACTTGCTCTTTAAACTGGATGGCGATAACAAGAAGATAGCTGTTCTGTGTTTAAGTACTGGTGCTCGCTGGGGCGAAGCGGCTCGACTCAAGGCGGAACACATCATACAGAACCGTGTGACGTTCGTTAAAACCAAGAGTAACAAGCAGCGGACTGTTCCAGTTTCAGCGGAAGTGGCAAAACTCATAGCGGATGGTAAACGAGGGTTGTTATTTGGTAAGGCGTCTTATTCTGACTTCAGGCAGATACTCAGGGAAGTAAAACCTGATCTTCCGACCGGCCAGGCGACGCATGCACTACGCCACAGTTTCGCGACGCACTTTATGATAAATGGAGGAAGCATCATTACGTTACAGAGGATCCTTGGGCATGCGCGAATTGAGCAAACTATGGCCTACGCTCATTTTGCGCCAGAATACCTTCAGGACGCGATCTCACTTAACCCGCTGCGCGGTGGCGCTGATGTGCAAAATGTCCACATAATGTCCACAGATGGGTAATGTGTTATGGCTTTCAACGGTCTTGCGTGCCGCGCAATCCCGCATTGCACCGTTGAAAGCCGTTATATCTAGGATGGCTAACGCACCCGACGGGGCTTTTTTTTCCCGCCGCGGATGCAGGTATTCTCCTAACAGATGTGTTAAATTTTATGTATCTATGTTAATTCTGCGCTGATTGTTGTTTAGCATAACTTGCTGGTAGTTATGATTAGCGTTCGGGAGCCGTATTCCTCATGTCCGATTTTATTCTCGCGCGCGTGACGCAAACGCTAGCCAATGAACACTCCCTCGAAGCATTGGTGCGACAGCTGCTTGAGATGCTGGAGCTTGTTACCCGAATGGAATCCACCTACCTGACGCGTATTGACTTCGACGCGCAGCGACAGCTGATTATGTATGCGCATAACAGCAGCGAAATGCAGATCCCAGAAGGGTTCTCCGTCCCATGGAACGACTCGCTATGTAAACGTGCGCTCGACGAGCGTTGCCTTTTCAGTAACGATGTCGCCGAACGCTGGCGTTCGTGTATCGCCGCGCAGGATTTGGGCATCGCCACCTTTTTTAGCATTCCTGTGCGCCTGACCGACGGCTCATTATTCGGCACGCTGTGCGCCACCAGCCGGGTAAGACAACCCTATAACCTTGAGGGTGAGCAGGTCATGAATTTATTCGCGAACCTCATCGCCCACTACGTTGAAAAAGAGACGCTAGTGCAGCAGCTTCGCTCGGCCAACGTCGCGCTTGAAATGCACTCATACACTGATGAGCTTACCGGTTTACCGAATCGCCGCTCGCTGTTTAAGTATCTTGCCGCGCAGTTTCCGCGGGCCCGCGAGCAGCGGCGCAGCATGCTGCTGATTTTTATCGATCTCGACGATTTTAAAGCAATCAACGATCGATTCGGCCATCCGTGCGGCGATAACTTTCTGATTCAGGTTGGCGAACGTCTGGCGGCTCACGTACGCAGCGGTGATATTGTCGGCCGTCTCGGCGGCGATGAATTTTTAATTGTCGGACCGGGCCCCGAATTAGCCGACCAGCAGGAGTATATCGCCGCGTTACGTCAAGCGCTGACGGGGATCTATTTCCTTGGCGAGCACCGGATTAACTACCCGGGGGCCAGCATTGGCGTTATTGAGGCCGACCCGCAGCAGATTGACGTAGAACAGGCGCTACGCGCCGCCGACGACGCGATGTATCTGGATAAGCAGTCTCGTCGTCAGGGAAGATTTTTTCATATTGACTAATCTACGGTGAAATCCCGTATGATATTCGCCACGACTTGCACTTACAGGGGCTCAATAATGAGGCTGGGTATTCTATTTCCGGTGGCTATTTTCATCGTCGCCGTTGTTTTTCTGGGCTGGTTTTTTGTCGGCGGCTATGCGGCGCCAGGCGGAGCGTAATGAAAAAAAGCACCATTATTATGCTTATTGTCGCCATCGTCGCCCTGGCGGGAACGCAATTGGGTTGGTGGTAAATCCAGGAATATTCGCGCCGCTCTTCGGCAAAGATTGCAGAATTATCTCATCTACTCAATAACTTAAAAGAATACACTCACATCATCAGCCGATACCGCATGGCCGTTTCTGCGGACGGATTTAACTGGAGAAGTGAGAAATGAAAAAACCGATCGTGTTGCCGTTGATTCTCGCGCTTTGCACGCTGTTATCGGGATGTATTGTCGACCCAGGCTATCACCACCATCGCCACCATCATCATCATGACGACAGAGACTGGCGATAAAGCGGACAACATCATAAGGCGAACTTCGGTTCGCCTTATTGCATGGGATCAGTCCCGACGGTCGGAACCTAAAAAGAGGAAACCCAGCGGGATAGAGAACAGCAGCGTAAACACAATGCTATAAACCGTCACCATCGCCCCCTGCAGGAAGAACATTGACGTCGTCCACTCTGAGTAAGGCATATTGTATTCGCTCACCACGCCGCCGAAGGTCGCACGCCCAACCACGATAAGCGCGATAGCGAATATCGCCGCTATCGACAAAAAGAACTTCTTGCTATTTTTATTGCTGGTGAGTTTCTGCAGAATCATCCGGGTTCCCTTTTTTCTGAACGATAATCGGCTGTATATGTAACACCAATGCAATCAAAATTGAAGGAGTTTTGTTACAAGAAAGAGCCAATCGCTATCGGGCCGGTCGCGCGTCCCGGCCGCAACGATTACGACTGCAGCGTCGCCAGACGGGCGGCAAAACCAACAAATACAAGGCCTATCAGACTGTTGCCGATTTTCGCCAGTTTCTTTTTCGTCTTCACGTAACGCGTAACGAACGAGCCGGAGAGGATCAGAAAGCTCATATAGATGAAGCTAATAATCTCCAGGGTCAACGCCAGGATAAAGAACGCCAGCCCGGGCGTTTTGGCGCTGACGTCAATAAACTGCACGAAGAATGAGACATAAAAAAGAATGGCCTTTGGATTCGTCAGGCTGAGGGTCAGCGAACGTTTAAGAATCGCGCTCCCCGGCTCGGAATCAGCAGACGAATGACCGTCACGCTGGGTTAACACCGCGTAGAGCATCTTACCGCCCATCCACAGCAGATAAATCGCCCCCAGGTATCGAACGATATTGAACAGTACCGGCGTGGTCTTGATAAGCGTCGCAACCCCGGCAAAAGCCAGGAACATCAGCACCGCATCACCGATAAATACGCCAGCGGCCGCCAGATACCCTTTCCTGACGCCATGGGCGACGCCGGTCTTGAGGACAAAAAAGGTATTCGGGCCGGGAACCAGGATGATAAAGATAGCCCCAACCAGGTAGGTCAGGTAATTCAGTACACCAAACTCAGCGAACACAACGCACTCCTTCGCTTACAACAAAATATGATCCCGCGCACGTTAACGCAACCGGGACCATTTTGAAAGCGCCGCGAGTGCGGATGCCTTAATAGAGCGAAGTTTCACCCAGCGGACGGGTTTTAAAGCGGCGGTGAACCCATAGATACTGCTCCGGCGCGCGCAGGATTTCTTTCTCAATAACCTTATTGATATAGCTTGCCGCATCCTGTTTATCTTCGCCAGGATAGTCGCTCATTACGTCGCTGATGTGCAGGCTATAACCCCGGCGATCCGCTTTACGCACCATGCTGATGGTGAGCATTTTCGCGCCCGACAAACGAGAGAGCACGTAGGTGCCGTTGGTCGTTGCGGCCTGCTGTACCGAGAAGAACGGGGCAAATACGCTCCCCTTCGGACCGTAGTCCTGATCCGGCGCAAACCACACCGCTTCACCCGACTTTAGGGCATGCACCAGACCGGATAAATTACGACGGTCGATCATCGCCTTGTTCGAGCGCAAACGACCGCGCGTCTGCACCCACTCCATTAACGGGCTATTGTGCGGACGGTAGGTCGCCATCATCGGACGACACAGCCCCATCGTACGGCCGCCCAGCTCAAGAGACATAAAGTGGACGCCGACAACCATCACGCCTTTTTGTTCGCTCAGGGCATTGTTGAGATTAACCATGCCTTCGACGTCAAACCATTTCTTGACGCGTTCATCGCTCCAGAACCATGCCATTCCCGTTTCGATCAGGCCCATCCCTAGTGACATGAAGTTCTGCTCAATAAGCTTTTCGCGCGCCGCGGGCGACATCGTGGGGAAGCAAAGTTCGAGATTACGTCTGGCGATATGCTCACGACGCTTAAGGAAGCGCCGGGATGCGCGACCGGCGCTGGTACCGATAAGATGCAATACGGGATAAGGGAGCTGGACGATAAGCCAGAGCACGCCCAGGCCAAACCAGGTCCCCCAATTACGGGGATGAAGCAGTTTTTTATTAAAAGCGTAAGACATGTTTTTTCCTGTAAACATTAGAACACGAGGTAACGCTTAAGAAAAAAACGAGTCCCTTCATCTGTCATTAGGCGGTACGTGTAGCAGTTCAGACAATAATAATCCTGGTAAATTCACTCCGGCAAGTAAAAAAAGAGCCCAGTAGCAAAAAACACAATACCAGCACACCTGTAACAAAATGTAAAATAAAAAATGAAGAATAGTCAACAAATATCCATCACAAGAATGATTAACACGCTAATCATTCAACATGAAGCGGCGTGCCAGCAGACCAGAACGCGGCGGCTTCAGCCCCGCTAAGCGCCGCTGAAACCGTACCGCGCGGCACCTGGGACCCGGCGAGATCGGGGTAGGCTTTCCTCTCCGTTATCCATTTAACAACGTTTGCCGATACGCTATTCCTTTATGTTCTATAAGCCTCACTGACATAAAAGAGAAATATTTAAAAGGAATCCAAGGGTAAAGCCTAAAATAAGAATCAGCTTATTTTAGTTTCCTGACAATAATTAATATTTATCGACAATTATCCATATTGCCGCAGCTTATTTCAGACTTTTTACCTCCGTTGCTTTAACAGAACAGCAGGCAATAAAGTTAAGGTGCCTTTTCTGGCGTTGAAAAAAGCGCATCATACTTAAAAATCCCGGACGTTTCTCGCTCTTCAACACCCCGCCCGTTGCAGACAATTTTAAGCGCCTGTGTGCATTCAGCTGATTTGAAGCCAATTCCGCGATCGGCATAAAAATCTATTCAATATTTAACAATAACTTATCGTTACTATTGTGCGGTATCGCGCCGTGACGATCGCGCCTCAATTGAAATGATAACCATTCTCATATTAATATATGCCGTATTGATCAACTTTTCTGAACCTGGCTATGTCCCCTTCTTCCGCCATCGCCTCTCCGCTGACGCTTGCCTCGCTGTATAGCGACCATCACGGCTGGCTGAAAAAATGGCTTACCCATAAGCTGCAATCCGTTTATGACGCCGACGACGTAGCGCAGGATACCTTTGTCCGAATTATGGCCGGCGGGTCGCTGTCGACCATTCGCGACCCAAAATCTTTTCTTTGCACAATTGCCAATCGGGTGATGATCGATCTGTTCCGCCGAAATGCGCTGGAGCGCGCATGGCTCGAGATGCTCTCTCAGCTACCGGAAGAACTCTCCCCTTCCCCGGAACAGCGACAAAGCCAGCTTGAATTGTTACAGCAGATTGACGCCATGCTGGACGGGCTTAACGTCAAAGCCCGGGAGGCCTTTTTACTCTCGCAGCTTGAAGGATTGACCTACGCCGACATCGCCAGCCGCCTGGCGGTTTCCGTCAGTTCGGTTAAGAAATATATCGCGAAAGCCACCGAGCACTGCCTGCTGTTTCGTCTGGAGAATGGCCTGTGAAACCAATGCTGAGCGACTCCCGCCGTCAGGCGCTGCGTTCCGCTTCGCACTGGTACGCGGTCCTCAGCGACGGGCGCGTGAGCCCGCAGCAGGAGGCCCGCTGGCAGCAGTGGTATGAACAAAACAACGAAAATCAGTGGGCGTGGCAGCAGGTAGAAAACCTGCGCCAGCAGATGGGGCAGTTGCCGGGCGGGCTGGCCAGCCGCGCCCTTCACGATAGCCGCCTGGCGCGTCGTCACGTGCTGAAAGGGCTGCTGCTTTTACTGGTCGCTGGCGGCGGCTGGCGGCTCTGGGAGTCCGAGCTGGCGGAGGGGCTGCGCGCCGACTACCGAACGGCGAAGGGTATGCCGCGCCAGCAGCGGCTTGCCGACGGTACGCTGTTAACCCTGAATAGCGAAAGTGCCGCCGATGTCCGTTTTGACGCCCGGCAGCGGATGGTGCATTTACGCTATGGCGAAATCGCCATCACCACCGCTCAAGACAGCCGGCGGCGGCCATTCCGGGTGCAAACCCGCGAAGGCACCCTCACCGCGCTCGGCACCGAATTCACCGTCCGTCAGTTTGCCGGCGGCACCCGGCTGGCGGTACAGCAGCATGCCGTAGAAGCCGTTTTACCGTCCGGCGGCGCCCAAATCGTTAACGCCGGGGAAAGCCTGTGGTTTACCCGCGATCGTTTCGCCGCTCTGGTGAAGCTCAACGGCGGCGAGGATAGCTGGACCCGAGGCGTGCTGACCTTTCGCGATACCGCGCTGAGCGAGGTGGTCGCCACCCTCGCCCGCTATCGCACCGGAGTGCTGCGCTGCGATCCCGCCGTGGCTGATTTACGCCTGAGCGGCACCTTTCCGCTGCGCGATCCGGACGCCATCCTGCAGGTCATCGCGCAAACGCTGCCGATTAAATTGCGGTTTGTCACCCGCTACTGGGTCACGCTCGCCGCGGCCTGAGAAAAAACGAAAAAATTCTCATTCTCCTTTGTCCCTTTTCCCCTGCTCGTTCGACTTATTAGGTGAATACAACCAAAAACGATCGTGGAGAAAACATGACGCCCTTACGCGTTTTACGCAAACCGATGCCTCTGGTGATGGTCATCCGTTTAAGCCTGCTGCCGTTCGCGGCGCTGGCTGCCGCGCCGGCATTTGCCGCCGCGCAGTTTGATATTGCCGCCGGAGATTTAGATACCGTACTAAACCAGTACGCCGCCCGCAGCGGTATCACGCTCTCTGCCGACGCCAGCCTGACGCGCGGCAAGCATAGCCCGGGCCTGCACGGCAGCTTTGAAACCGAAGAGGGCCTGCATACGTTGCTGAACGGCAGCGGATTACGGCTAAAGCCGCTGGGCAAGAATGTCTGGACCCTGGAACCCGCGCCCGTTAGTTCAGAATCCACCCTCACCGTCGTCGGGGACTGGCTCGGCGACGCGCGCGAAAACGATGTCTTTGAACACGCCGGCGCCCGCGACGTTATCCGTCGGGGGGATTTCGGCAAAACCGGCGCCGCCACGATGCGCGAAGTGCTGAACCGGATCCCCGGCGTTAACGCGCCGGAAAATACCGGTACCGGCAGTCACGATCTGGCGATGAACTTTGGTATTCGCGGCCTCAATCCGCGCCTTGCCAGCCGTTCCACGGTGCTGATGGACGGTATTCCGGTTCCCTTCGCCCCCTACGGCCAGCCGCAGCTTTCTTTGGCGCCGGTCTCGCTCGGCAATATGGACGCCATCGATGTCGTGCGCGGCGGCGGCGCGGTGCGCTACGGGCCGCAGAGCGTCGGCGGCGTGGTGAACTCCGTCACCCGCGCAATCCCCGAGAATTTTGGCATTGAGGGCGGCGTTGAAGGACAGCTCAGCCCCACCTCGTCGCAAAACAACCCGAAAGAGACGCATAACTTCGCGATCGGCGGCACGGCGGAAAACGGTTTCGGCTCCGCTCTGCTCTATTCTGGCACCCGCGGCAGCGACTGGCGCGAACGCAGCGCGACGCGGATTGATGATGTGATGCTGAAAAGCAAATACGCGCCCAACGAAGTGCATACTTTTAACAGCCTGCTGCAATACTACGACGGCGAAGCCGATATGCCCGGCGGCCTCTCTCGCGCCGACTATAACACCGACCGCTGGCAGTCGACCCGACCTTACGACCGCTTCTGGGGGCGTCGTCAGCTCGCCAGCCTCGGCTACCAGTTTCAGCCGGATGCGCAGCATAAGTTTAATATTCAGGGGTTCTATACGCACACCCTGCGCAGCGGCTACCTGGAACAGGGCAAGCGCATTACCCTCTCCCCGCGCGACTACTGCGTCCGCGGCATCGAACCGCGCTACAGCCAAAGCTTTATCATCGGCCCATCCGCCCACGAAGT
>Ga0160506_100017_pt1 | contig 56989 bp, 54 predicted proteins | sample DID2874_E49MG_FD_108204 | JGI IMG/M metagenome (GOLD analysis project Ga0160506, IMG submission 108204) | Enriched chicken feces microbial communities from UW Madison campus, WI, USA - DID2874_E49 MG | ecosystem: Host-associated > Birds > Digestive system > Large intestine > Fecal | place: USA... | reverse complement strand
TCCGTATCCTTTCCGTGCCGGAGTGGCGAAATCGGTAGACGCAGTTGATTCAAAATCAACCGTAGAAATACGTGCCGGTTCGAGTCCGGCCTTCGGCACCATCGGAACATCAATAGACGTCAATGGACGTCTTTTTTTGTGCCTGAAATCCAGTATCCGCAAGGCTTTCCTCGCTTTTTCACTCAACCTAAGTCAACCTGATTCAATCTACATCAACTTACTGATGCGGGTACAACTGCGGGTATATCGCGGTTCGATAATGTTTGTACCCACATAGAACCCTTGAAAGGATACTCATCATGGCTCTGAGTGATGTGAAGGTTCGTTCGGCAAAGCCTGAAGCAAAAGCCTATAAGCTTACTGACGGTGAAGGCATGGTATTGCTGGTTCACCCTAACGGCTCGAAATACTGGCGTTTACGCTATCGCTTCGGTGGTAAAGAAAAGATGCTGGCATTGGGGAAATACCCTGAAGTGTCACTGGCGGATGCAAGGGCACGACGTGACGATGCGCGTAAGCAGTTAGCTAATGGTGTCGACCCCAGTGAGAGCAAGAAAGCCGTTAAGGTAGAGCAGGAGCAAGAGGCGATAACGTTTGAAGTGGTAGCCAGAGAGTGGCACGCTAGCAATCAGAAGTGGTCTGCATCGCATAGCGCTCGTGTATTGAAAAGCCTCGAAGATAATCTCTTTGCTGCCATCGGTAAACGGAACATTGCTGAATTAAAGACACGGGATCTGCTTGTACCCATCAAAGCCGTCGAGTCATCCGGGCGGCTCGAAGTTGCCGCCCGTTTACAACAGCGGACTACTACGATTATGCGCTTTGCCGTTCAGAGCGGCTTAATCGACTACAACCCTGCGCAAGAAATTGCCGGTGCGGTTGCTACAGCGAAAAGACAGCATCGTGCTGCTCTGGAACTTAATCGCATTCCTGAATTGCTTCATCGTATTGATCACTATTCTGGTAGACCGTTAACCCGACTGGCGGTTGAACTCACTTTGTTGGTTTTCATCCGTTCAAGCGAGCTGCGTTTTGCCCGTTGGTCAGAAGTGGATTTTGAAACAGCTATGTGGACGATTCCGGGCGAGCGTGAGCCACTGGAAGGAGTTAAGCATTCTCAACGTGGTTCGAAGATGCGGACTCCTCATCTTGTACCTTTGTCGCGGCAGGCTCTAGACATTTTGGAAAAGATAAAAAGCATGAATGGGAATCGAGAACTGATCTTTGTTGGCGATCACGATCCGCGTAAGCCTATGAGTGAGAACACGGTGAATAAGGCGCTGAGAGTGATGGGTTATGACACGAAAACGGAGGTCTGTGGGCATGGATTCAGGACGATGGCTTGTAGTTCACTTATTGAATCAGGATTGTGGTCGAGGGATGCAGTGGAGCGGCAGATGAGCCATCAGGAGCGTAGTTCTGTGCGTGCGGCTTATATCCATAAGGCGGAGCATCTGGGAGAGAGGAGACTGATGCTGCAGTGGTGGGCGGATTATCTGGATGCTAATCGGGAGAAGGTGGTTAGTCCGTTTGATTTTGCGAAAAAATAAAAAAAGTAACGCCATTGAGAATTAAGTAGTTCTATCTTAACTACCTATTTTTCAAACAAATAATGGGCATTTTGCCCATTATTTGTTTCTGATGATGAGTTAGACGTTATTGAACACCTAATGCTTTATACACAGCATCCACCGGATCTGCATAGAAACTGATTTGGAATTTGGAGAAAATCTCAGCAGGCACAGTTGGGATATCAGAAGCTGATGCCATCGGCAGCAGCACACGTTTGCCCCCACTATCCATTGCCAGTTGCAAACTACCAGCCAGATCTTCGACCGGATTCACCACACCACCAAGTGTCATATCTCCGAGCACGACCATCTGTTCTTGCACTGGCTTGCCCATCAAAATGGAACAGAAGGCTACCAAGGCGGCAAGGCTGGTTTTGGTACTGGGGCCTGAGTTATGTAACTCAACGGCATGTAGATGGTATTCATGCTCGGAAAATTTGGCGGTAGCACTGATGCGATTTAGGTTGCCTTTGAAATAATCAAAACCTATACGGATTGCTTCTTTTGCTGGTGTATTGGAGCCTAGGCCAGATGTCGTGTGTTTACCATTACCAGGGGTCATCTGAGTCTCGAAGCGATACAGGCCCAGTTGGCCTGTGACACCCTTGGTAACCATGTGCACAACTCCCGGTTTACTCAGACCTTCGGGGATCAACTGGCTCCCGCCTTGCTCAGGTACATTGACGAAAAACTCTTCAAGAGTTTCGTTGTCGAGATAGCTGAAATGCACATCGAAAAACTCCATGCCGCCTAGTTTTTTCAACTGCTCTTTGATTCTACGACGTAACTCTAATGCGTAGGTGAGACAAGGACGTACCTCCTCTTTACCAAACACACCATGAGGATACAGTAATTTGAGCAAACCTGAGACCGTGCGGCGTACTGCGATTACATCACGTTGGTTGAGGTTGTTCCCGAGTTTAAAGAAGCGATCGATAGCATCAGAGAAGCTACGCTTGCGCATTTCTCGCATATATTCGGCCAGATAGTCGGTGATCAGACCGTAGTTATTGGTAAAAAATTCAGGCCGCATCTTAGGGATATCCCAGCCTGGGATATAGGCATGGAAACGGTCAAAGAAGGCTGTATCGATCATCGCTTCCGGGAAAGGTGCCAGCAGGTGACTGGTTTTGACTAATGTTTCTACGCTTTGGTTTATGTTGCCGACAAATACCATGGATGCTTTGGCTTCGATAGAATCACGGCCACGGGAAAAAGAGCCCGATGCCATGTAATCCTTCATGATCTGGACACCATCTTTATCTTTGAAGGTAATACCAGCCACTTCGTCAAAAGCTACCACATCCCACATGCCTACCAGCCCAACCTGCCGGGAACTCATGTTGTAAAACAGATTGGCGACTGTCGTCTGGCCACCTGAGACTAGTAATGAATTAGGCGAGCACTCTTTATAGACGTGGCTTTTACCGGTACCACGTGGGCCGAGTTCGCAGACGTTATAGTTGTTCTCAACAAAGGGGATCATCCGCGTCAACAGGTGCCATTTCACCCGTTGCTTCAGATTGGTTGGCTCCATGCCGATAGAGCGGATCAGGGTATCCAGCCATTGGTCTGTTGAGAAATTAGCCCGGGCGGCAAAAAGCTCTTCCATATCCATGGAAGGCATCTGGATAGGCTTAAGGTTGAAAATTGAGAAGGGCGAAATTCTTTGCCCTTCTTCATAAAAATAGTTAAGAGTAACGATACACCAGATCCCCCCGGTGAGCAGCTTCTCGTTAGCTTTAACAATATTGGCGGGGATCACGGCATCTTTGATACCGAGGTTCGAAAGCTGAGCCTCGTAGACATCTTTCTTCTGGTTGAGCTTTACTCCGATTTTATCGATCACTTTAAAGCTACCACGCTCACGAATCAGAGATTTTACTTTCTCAGCCTCATCCGGGCGAACATAGTTCTCAGCGAGGATTTTTTTGACGTTTTCCAGACCTTCACGTACCACTTCATCATCGTCTGAAGCACAGTACATACCGAGCAGATATTCCAGTACATAGACAGGGACATTAGCCCCTTCTTTTAGCTGTTTGGTCAAATCCTTACGGACAACTTTACCCTTAAAGTAACGATTCAGACGGGCATCAAGATCCATGCTGGCATGCTGAGATAACTCATCGTCAATGCTGAGCATAGAAGCCTCATCAACAGTAGTTCCGCTCGGCTGGGCAAGCTTCTCCGTGTAAACGTCCATCTGCTGGATCACTACATTGTTCGTGATATGTGTGACATTCACCGCTGGCTCTTGTGCGGTTTCCTTTCCTACAAACTCACCTTCAGTAGGATTTATCTCATCATGTGGCATCTGGTATTGCTCCCGGGTACTGATTAGCTGGCACCCAACATTAGAATTTACTTATCACATCCGCAGGATCGCTATTTTGCGAGCCATTAAAAACCGAATTCATCCTGGATTGCCAAATCAATAGTGACTGGATAGCGTGCCATTTCAATACCATCCTCATCATCAACGAGCAGCAATTGATACTGCGCCTTGCGGTCAAATTGAGCACCGGTCAGTTTTAAACGCACGTCTTGCTGGCGCTGATCCAGATTACTTGAGGTCGCTTCAAAGAGTAGCTTCTCAATAGCTGACACGGTTTGTTCTGAACTATCTACCACCGAGAAACGAACCATTCTTGATTTATGACGTTCATCGACGGCATCGGTCTGCAGGAAGCGGATTTTATCGATCACATTTACCAGCTTAATGGGTTGGTATGCCGGAACTATGTCGACTTTGGTTTTTTCATGCAGAGTTTGTTTCTTGCCACGCAGCTCTTGTACTTCAAGTATTGGAACACAGACCTCTTGCAACATTGCACCACCATGGACGAAGCGGGCTCCACCAACAAAATGGAAACGGCTCACTCCTTTCGGAAGCCAGAATTCCACATCAGAGTTACCACCAACAACATTACGCAATTGCCCATGCCAGACATCTTCGTTTGTTGGTAAATTGCGACCAAGGAGATAGCGTTTTGAAGCTTCCAGAGTTCCTGATGGTTCGTGTTTCAGAGGCGATTTTACCCCGTTTTCAACGGAGGCCTGTTGGAATAAGAATCCATGATCGGCTGTGATAACTACGCGAGTAACGCCAAACCCATTGATAATTTTGTTGATGAGTCCATTTAGTTCGTCTATAGCCTGGCGGGCATGAATGAATGTCTTGAGCTCACTTTTCTGAGATTCACTCTGAGCATCGATGACATCGTGATAGACGTAGATTACCTTTGCGTCACCAACCGCCTCGTTAGCTTCTGCCCGGGTCCAGCTCAGCAGACTTTTGGCCGAAATCGCTATACCACCTACCTTACTTAGAATAGTGCTGCGATTTTCTAAACCCGCGCTGCTCTGTCCATCTACTAATACTGTTGAGTTGGTAGCGGCATAGTCTAGTTGCTGATGTGGGAGTAAGGCGGCCATGCCAAGTTGCGTGTAGGTAGGTAGTACCCCGAGCTGGCTCTTGAGCTGCGCAGTGAAGCGCTTGGCTTCATTTATCTGTCCCTGGAGCTCATGAGCAACTTCATAGCGCAAGGCATCACTGATAATAACAAACTGGCGCTTGACGCCGCTTTGGGCAAAGCGTTGTTTTATGACTGTATCATAGAAGCGATGCTGAGAAGGGAGGCCAAGTTGCCAGTTATCAAGCAACTGCTCTTTAACAAGCAAGCCATCCCATGTCAGTCCCAGTTGGTACAGATACCAGTTCACATACAAATCTTCGATTTTACTGGCCAGTACTGCCAGCACTTCTACCGACTGTCCTTGCAGATGTAATAGCGCTTCATTAAACAGGCGATAGGCTGCATCAAACTGGAACAATTCAGCTTCATAGGCAAGATACATTTCTTGCGCTGAAGTGTAATGAAAACCATCCGGTTTCGAACGGCGTAGTTCTAGCAACAATTCAGCTTGTTGCAGCGCCTGGTAAATATATGCATATTTAGGTACAGTTCTGGCCCAGAATCCATGTCGACGACGAGAGATTAGTTGGGCAAACTCTACTCGATTCAGTTTCAAGTCACCGTTGTTTAATCCAGATATCAGCTCACGGATCAAACCTTGTTCGACCGCTTCAAAGCCTTCGACTTCTCCCCAGAGCCAGATATCTTGCGCTGTCAGGCGTGAAGAAAGTTCGAGCTGATCCGCTACCTGTGCAGATATGTCGGCAAAATTGCTGCTGTACTGGTTAGAATCACGCCAACCAGATAGCAGAGCCATAGCATTCGCACGTCCGGTGGGAGTGGCTAATAGTTGTGACTGTAGCCAGACAGGGCGCTCTTTGGTATCAAGCTGTTCGTAGCATTCACTCACTAGTAACTTACGAATCAGTTCGCGTAGTGACGGTTCTGTCCCTTCAGCTATATGGTATCCATATTCAAGGTTCATTAAATGCCAAAATCCAGGCAGCAATCCATGCTGTTCTAGCGGAACAAGAGCGGTTTCAGCATTCTCAAGTAATCGATCGCCAATGCTTTTCATTATTTCGGCAATCTGAGCATGACAGGCCAGCACGACACTTATCATCTTCATATCAAGTGATAGCGGATCTTCTATACCGCCACGGCCGTCCAGGCGACGTTTAAAGGCTGCAGTACGCTCTTTGTTGGCGAAAAAGCTTTTACGTGACGCGATGTGGTCGCGGAGCGCCATATTGGCGAGGCCAAGGTCATTAAGCAGAATTGAGGCTGCATCAGCATAAAAAGTGGTGCTATAACGACGTATATCGAGCAACCAGTCTTTAGCTGGTGATGGTTCTGAACTGGGCCAGTAGAGAAGGAACCCCCGCGTGGGTTCATCGATTTCAATGCGTTTGCGAGTTTGAAGCTGTGACTGCTCTGCCATATTGAGCACTGTTACTGGCAACCCGTTCCACAGTATGGCGAGCTCTGTAAGCTGTGCAGTAAAGCTCTGTTCTGGGTCGTGCCAGAAAACAATCCGATCTGCGGTGAATTTGTTGTTTAGCCCGGTTTGAAGCTGAGTGATATCCATCAGTACGTCTCGGAATAATTAAGCCATCAGCACCATGGCTGTGAATCGGCGGTAGCGTGTAATGTTGAAGATGATTATACCAACTCTGAACGTTGATGAGTGACTGAATCCCACATGGTAAAGATTCGATAGCTAATCTAACTGGTTTGTACAAGAGGATAGTGAGAACAAAGTGATAAAGCCGAGACATAAATGTCTCGGCTTTATCTTTTTGAACTTACTCGGCTTTATCGCCAGTGATAGCTTTCACTTCAGCTAATAAAGTACCGAACTTGCCGTAGTTGACCTTAACACCATCGTCGAGATCGAGTTGGATCTTCATATCAGCATAGTGTTTGAGCTGGTCGTCAAAAGAACGCAGCTCGGTAAGCTGTTTGGTCAGGCTATCGATCTCTTTACCGATGCGTTTGGCTTCGGCTGTTTCTGCTTCATTCTGTTGCAGGCGCAGGCGCTCAATACGGCTATCCATTTGGCCGAGCAGAGGCGTGACATACTCAGTGCGCATGCGCGGGAGAGTTGTTTCATTGTAGCGATGCAAATAGACCAAGCATTCAAAGGCTTTCTCTTTACCTGAACTGAATAGCCAGTAGATTGGGCGTTTTTTATAGGTCTTCATGTGATCTTTAAAGAATTGGGTCGAGAGATAGCGGCGAATAGTCTCGCGGGAGGTTTCTCCTCCTTTTTTCACGGGCTTGATCGCCGCTAAGCAAAGGCTATCGGCAATAAATTGTAGGTTCTCTTCCAGATGCTCTGTACCCCAAACTGTGCTGACAAACTCTTCAACCCGAGCGGCAATATCATCTTCAAACCAGGCCTCTGAGGTCAGTGGCAGAATACCATCACTATCGGCAGGGAAACTTGTGTAAGCGCCTTCTTCTACTAGCGTTTTAAAGTCTTCGTTACCGGCATGAGCATAAACTAATCCTTCACGGTCAAGGGAAAAACGGCCCATCATGCAACCGACTATATAGGAACTTAGCTCCGCTATGGTGTCGGATTGCAAACGTTCTTCACGCTCTTGGTCAGTGAGATTGGCACCGTAACGATAGTGCGGATTACAGGTGAGGGTAATCTCTTCCAGAGGTACTTTGTGACTGAGTTCATCTCCTAGGTCGTAGGCTTCGATAAAGCGACGATTATTCTCTTCTTCAAGGCGTTGTGTCTCAAGTGTAACTTCATACCACTGTTGGCGGATCTGTAGATAGGCTGCCTCTAAGCATGAACAACGAAGATTGGATTTAAGTAGAGTCAGAACTTTAAAATCCCATGAGTTTTCATAAGAATCCCAGTCTCCAATTGCAATCTCAATGAGTCTGGATGGGTTGGTTGCAGGAAATTTGTTCAGTACAGGTAATTTCTGGATTGCACCAACTTCATAACTCAAATTCTGATTAGTAAATGAAAGAATGTAACGGGTAACATTACTATTTAGAAAAGCAATTGCATCTTGTAAATTAAGTTCAACAGTAGAAAATAATCCAGGCCCTTTATGACCAAATATCTGTCCAGTTGGCTGCCATCGGAAAGAGGGCATACCTCCTGATATTAGGGACCATGCAATCATCTCATTGAAGTAGAACTTAATATTTTTTATGGTACGAGTGACAGAACCATACAGAGATTCTGCATAATCTTTAACCTCGAGACCGTTATTGGCCCAGTTAATGACTAATTCATTATTCCCATACCATTTTCGAGCAGCCCCACCCTTAACAAAGGGGAGCCATTTTCGGGATGCTCGTTTGTTATGATCATCTTTCTCACTTAGTAATGCACAACGCTCCAAATCGACCTCATGCCATAACCTAAGGAATCGTTGATCATCACTAGTAGCAAGTCCTTGTCTCGGTGATGAGATGTCGCCCAAATGTTTACCGTTTAAAAACAAATCTATTACTTTATGACTTGCCCAATAAGAAATAGTGCATCCCGGAAGCTTTTGCAATTCAGATGCAGATATTCTGTATAAATTTGTAATTTTATTGTTTTTTTCTTTCGGGCTCATTATGAGTCTCCTTTCGGTAGCGAATATTGGTCAATTCACTACTGATCATTTGTTTAAGTCCTAATTCTTTAAGCAATAGCCGCTTTAAACATTGCTGCTTTTTCTGCTTCAGAGTTACCATCCACTAAACGGAGATAAGCGCCCTGATAGCTTGAAAGGTGAAAATTCCCTAATACGAATGCAGTAGTTGAGACTACTTCTCCGCCGATACTATCGAATGCTCTTGCTCCAAGATGAGCCATACTCAGGATAGTGTGTTGATTCAAAATTCGGTTACGCAATGACTCGTATGAAGAGAGAAACATCCAGCTTTGCATGGTGATCATTGCTACTACACCTGACTCTTTAGTTAAATTCAGATTGCGCTCGATAAAAATGGCAAACAGATCTGACTTGCTATTAGGGTACTGCTTCTTAGCGAACTCTTTCAGATCCGCATTCATCCCCTTACTGCCCATGTACGGTGGATTCGCGATCACCGCATCATAGCGTTTAGCTAGTAGGCGAGCTTGTGCTAGCAGTGGCAATAGCTTCTTAGATTCAGGTCGTTGCATATTATCGCCATTTTTGCTGAGTTCCAGAATCGTGGTATAGAGCTCCTCAATAGCTGAGGCTTGCTCAGTAGATATACTAATTAAAGAACCTAGTGTTTTGGCATTAAGAAAACGCTGATGCAGGTCTTTTAGAAGCGTAAGACGGGGGTCATCTGTAGCTTGGGCTACTGTAAGTAGATCTTGAGTCTGGCCATGCTGCGCATCAGCATTGAGATTAAGTGCTTGCCAGAGTTTCTGAATGTTGAGGTGTCGACTTTCCTGTAGGGAGTAAACATTTAATTCAATACCACAACCATTGTTACGAGAAAACAGACGACGATCATCCTGACGGGCACGCATTAACAAAGCAAAACCCGCTAGCTGTGCAGCGCGGTCGTCGATATCGAGTCCAAAAAGATTATTCTTAAGTATTAGCTCTGGGATCTCGCGGCTCTGATAACCGCGATCTTCATAAATTCGATAGAGAACATTATAGGCTTCCACCAGAATATGGCCGGATCCACAGGCTGGATCGAGTACGCGTATCGATTCAGGTTCGATGCTGGCGGTTGTAAGTTCAGCCAGTTGCGCCACAACCTCGGAAGCTTGTTCGCCTTGGTCGATATAGTAGGGCATCGCGCTTTTGAGTGTGGACTCAGGATAGGTTTGCAGCCAGTGATGCCCTACAGAGTTTTGCACCAGATATTGTACGATCCAGTTAGGAGTAAACAGTTGAGTTTTAGCTGGAATTTCTGAACTATCAACGGTTTTTCCCGTTTTAACTTTTTTATCAACTCTCTTTTTTTCATCCGAGATATAGAACTGATATAGCCAGCCGATTACCTCTACTTGCTGCCAGTCAGGTTCTGGAATTGCATCTACTAGTTCGCGCCAGAAGGCATCGGTGCGGGTAAGGCCTGTAGGTAACAGGAGTTCTGTTTCATCATCAATGGCTTCAAACAAAAATGGCATTGCCTGATGCAGTCGGTGGCACTGACCCAGAAGCAGCTCACGAAAGAGAGTCTCCTGCTCATTACCTGCCAGTAGCAGGTCCAGCAGAGCGGGCTTATCTAAAAGCACACCTTCTGTTATCAGGGAATCGATCACCTCAGGGGCACGATCCAATACCTCAAAGCCCAGTGGCAGAGACGGGTGTGATAGCAGACGCACACCGTGTTCTAAATATCCCTCTTCGCTTTTCAGTTCCATAAAGCGGATGGCACAGAATCGGTTAAACCAAGTGTATGCCATATGCTCTATTAGGGTCTCATAACTATCGTTTGCAAGCCGTTGCTGCAGGCGCTTAAGGGCGGAGGCACAGCTGGCTGGATGGGTAAATCCAGCTACTTGCAGCACTTCACCGCTAATTACTGGCTCTACATGGCCTTTGGTCGTGATACCAAATTCTGCAGCACGTGTTTTGATAGCTGTGATAAATGCTTTACGAGCCCGAGGGGCTATTTTTTCTAGATTGGCAGTGTTCATTAAGGCTCACAAATTGGTTTATCTTGGCGGTATCCCACCATTCACAATAAAATGTCAAATGAGTCGTAACTCACCTGAAAAAGAAATTATGTCGTAAGAGGTTCTCTCAGAATGTGACGCAAACGTGCCAATAATATTTCACGACGCTGATGATAGAACCCCTCAAATCCAACCAAAGTCTCTGGAAGTGAGTCGATTGCCTGTAAGTGAAGATGATTAGCACGGGCAGTTGGCTCCGGCCACATCACCTCGTACCATTCATGCGGTAACTTCTCGCGTTTTTCATTGTTCTGGCCCCCTTCTAACAACTGCAGGTTAGGCAGCCGGTTAGCCATGTTCATCCACTCTTCAATCTGTCTTTCATCGGTCATCCCTATCTTTTTCAGTTGGCTTTTGGTAAAGCGGGCTCTAGGGAATATGTGATCAACATGGAAGTGGTGGGAGAAGTCATGTCCCGGAAAGAGCAGAGATAACAAGGCAAAAGTTCGGCGGTTACCATAGTCGAGTTCAACCAAAGACTGTAGTTCTTCTTCTTCAAAGCGTAAGCTCTTGCCGCGTTCTGTCATCGCAATAGACATTTCTATCAAAGGAAACTCTTGCTGGCCATGTTCCTTGATCTTGCTTCGCAAGTTAGTCAGAAGTGTATCAAGACCACTTCCCCAAATACCGGATTGTTTGAGGATAGAGCGAATGAGCCAACCTCTTAGCCCCTGCCTATCAGCAGCATACTCGCTACGGGATAGGTAGCTATTATCCAGATCTCGATGATAGAGGTAATAGGCTATGGGGAGTAGGGCACTGTCTGCTCCCAAGTTGTAACTGTTGAAGCCGAAACTGCTGAGTAGATTGACTGCAAGAAGTAAAGCTTTACGTATGCGTTCCCAGTTATCTTCCAGCTTGCACATGTTCTCTTTGCTAAAATTCTCGACTTTAAACCCAACACTACCGATGTCACTTAGCATCAAGCCAGCTTTGAGCACCAGGTCCTTGCTAAAGGAAAAGCCATTACCTATCTGGTTCATTTCATCTACTAGCTTGTGAATTTCATCACGCGCATCCAGAGTGCTCCACTGCGTTATGGCGATGGAGAGCAGTAGATCTGAATAGGAGAGTGTTGTTCCTCCACTATTCATGCGGATAAAGATATTGAGAACTTTGGATAACTCCTGACCTTCTTCCAGGTAGTAACTGATCAAAGGTTTATTGTGAATGATGTCATGAAAACGGGAAATCACTTTACCTGCTGCTGGTTTGCGTTCATCAGGCATTTTCATTTCCATGACTGACATCATTACGTCATAGGCATTCATACCGAGAATACGGGAGACTAAAAACCAGTGGTGTTGGTCATCGTTGTAGCTTGCCTCATCCTCACTTAAGAACTCGAACTCATAACGAGTCCCGCTGTCAGGGTCTGTGCATTCAAAAAGGTTGAGATAGAGACGACGGTCGATAAAGGCGTCTGAACTGGACCACCATTTGCCCTGAGTTTTCCAACTATAGGAACCGCGTAACCCGATGTTTAGTGCCGTTATTCGCTGCTGGCCATCTAGAACCGCGATGCGATCATTTTCACCGATGATATCTAGTTTTTTACAGTGGACTTGATCACGCTGGTGGTAATCGCGCATAAAATCATAAAATTGATACTGGCGCAGATTCTCAGTTTTAATTTTCCAAAACAGGAAAGTACCAAACGGGTAGCCTTGTAGTAGAGAGTCAAACAGCTGGCAGATTTGATCTGGCCGCCAGACAAATTCTCTCTGGATTGCAGGCAAAATATATTCATGCTGTTTAACTTTGTTCAGCAGCGTTTCGATGGTGCCACCGGTTTGGTACATGTTTTATCTCTTCCCGTATGGTTATATGCGAAGCACTCATTCAGCCCCTTTTGATGAGAGAAGGGGCTGAGCGTTTTACATCCTTGCTTTTGGGCACAACACTATTTGATCCGCACTCTTTTACCCTGACCTATTGCCTGTTGTAAACGGCTGCGAAGTGTCGCGAGATAGGTGTCGATATCCTGCTCCGTTTCTATAAAGATATGGCTGGCACCGAGTAATTCTGCAGGTGAAACCAGTTCGATAGGTTTAGGTATTGGTTTGTGGCTAACCACTGTCGCAGCAGAGTTATTCGCAATAGTAGTTGGCGAGCCTGATGGATCCGGTTCTCGCAAAGTACCCGCATCGCTATTAGGCGGTTCAGCCGCTTTTTTCCGTGCTGCGGCTTGCTCCGCTTCCAGACGAGCTTGAAGTTCGGCGCTGTAGCGGTTGATCAGTTCTAAGACCTTATCTTCTTCATCATCAGCCTCTTGTTGCAGGCTAACAATCTCATGTAAGGATAAGCTGTTACTGACCCGTTCTTTTAACAGATTAAAGGGACGCATTGCCTGGTTTTGTAACTCAGCTGGTAAGTCAGCAACCAGCGGTGCAACACCTTGCTGGGTTGCATAGATCGCTTCCAAAGCCGCGGCACGTTTCTGTTCTACCAGTTGCAGGTTAATGGCGATGAGTTGATCAATTAACGATCCCACCTGGCGCAGTTTGCTATACGGGGATTTATCATCGTAGATAGCCTGCAGTGCAGATAATGCTTTAGCCGCTTCTGGGTTTTGCTCCAGTGCATGGCGATTGGATTTGAATTGATCGTTGAGGGCTCGACGCAACTGTTGCCAGATATCAAACTGACGAGTGAAAAACTCCTCGACTTCTTCAAAATCTTCGGCAAAATCCTGCCATTCGTTGCTCTGCTGGCAGAGTCCATCGATTAGGGCATAACTGTTGTTGCCCAGCTCAAGCAGGCTGGCGATCAATCGACTGCCGGTAAGCAGGGTGCTTTTGCCAGGGCAATTCCCATCTTTAGCTTTAAAATCAAATTCTTTAATTAACCGCTGCCACTCGCCTAGTACGTCAAGAAGCTTATTCGCCAGCTCTTTTTCGCTGCTCTCGAAGGGTTTATTAAAAATATCTTTCGCCAGTTTAGCCGCTTTAGCTACTTGCTGTTCTGTATGCTGACGTACTCGACGAATACGCAGTGTGCTGTGGCTACGTACCGAGGTAAAATGTTCGTAGCTGCGTTTGAGGGGCAAATCACCATTCGGTGTAGATAGCGCAGCCTTACCAAGCAAGACCAGATGAGTCACCTGTAGCATTACTTCGTCACGGTTCCAGCCGAAGGGACGAGCACTGAATCGCTCTAACAATTCTTTAAGGTAGACCGGCTGATTTTTTTCATCTGCGACATTTAAAAAGAGTTCAATCTCCTTTTTTGCAGCAGCATTGGGGTCTTGTTCACCGAGATTTACATTTAGCTGTGCCATGTCATCGGCCATGATCACCGACTTCAGCTCTTGCACCGGGTTGTTACCACAGCTTTGTAGTAAAGAGAGCTTTTGGAATGAGTTTTCGATTACGTAGGCACAAGCTTCATCAAGCATATTGCTGACACTAGCCGATTTACTTTGCAGCTCATTACCGAGTGCGAATATCTGTGCTTGTTTCACCAGATCATCGAATAGTAATTTCAGACGGCTGCGACGCTGGGTGTTTTCGAGTGCTTTTTCTGCCAGCAATTTCTCTTGCTCAGGTCGTTTACCTCGTATCCCTGCCAGGAATTTCTCGGTTTTCAACCACGTATCAAATTCAGCCCAGATCCGCTTCTCACTCGACAGGCGTACCAGAATACAACCATTCCCTTCTTGGCTCAGTGCCTTGTAGGATTGTTCGTTATAACTGTCAAAATTGGCATCCAGTGGGGAAATGACTTTGAGCACCAGATCTGTTTGTTGGCTGCCGTCTATAGAGTGGCCGTTACAAAAGCGAGTCAGAGGGTAATCCTGCTTGTTTACCGAATAGCGATACTGACGGCGATTGCCCATTACCTCTTCAAACACCAACCGGGCCAGTTGCCGGTTCTCTTCAGTTGCTTCAACCAGAGTGTGTTTGATCTCCTGCTCGACTTCTTTTTCTTCGTTAGTCAGGAATACGTATTCATCGCCATTTCTGACAATCAATAGCTGGTTTTCAAGACGCTGTAGACTGGCTTCGATTCGGCTTTTCAGTGCCACTTTATCGGTATCTATTTCTTCAATAGAGAGTGTGACCAGATTATCAATGGTGGATTTGACCAGATCGACATAGCGGATTAAAAACAGCGATTTAAGAATATTAATGTCGTAAGGATCGAGGCTTGCTTTCTCAGCCGCTTGTTCGAAGATGCGTTTAACGTTGGTATCGAGGAAAGATTCGATTGCCGGATAAAAGGCATGGAAAGGCACCAATACACCGATATCTTTGTTCATCTGCTGGCGTGCGGCATTCTGGAATGCATCCAGCAGAGAACGTTCACCACGGGAGAGATGTTTACCGGTAGCCCCCACTTTGCGGATTGCTTCGAAGACCTTTTGTACCAGCAGATACTGATAGGGAATAAAAGGGTAGTGATCAACAAACTCAACATTATCACTGTAGTTAGCAAGCTCAGCTGTAGTGCTGGTATCAAAGGTCAACTGGTTGCGAAGAATGTCGCCTTTTTGACTGAACAATTCTGCCAGGCAGTTTTTAGCGTCTTCACTTTTTTCGAGCAGACGTTTCTGTATTACCTCATTGGTATTGGACGAGGAGAGGGAAATCCTTGTGTGAAAACGCCCTTGGATCTTGGAGAAGTCCTGGCCTTTTTTAGCGCTAAGATCTCCTAGTACGGCATCGATATCTTCTTGTGAAGTGACGATTACCCAAGCTCTGCCTCCACAAGCTGTACCGATATTTTCTGTTATCGTCTGCAGTTTGAGCATCATCTGGGTGTTGTTGCCGATAAACTGTCCGACCTCATCTACCAGAAAGACCATGCGTTTACTGTCGCCAGATGGATCGCTACGATCGAGATACTCCCGCATCCATTTACAGAAGTTGGCAATGTCGAGAGTAAACATGGATTCGAGATTTTCCATACTCTGCACCGATGAGGCATCTGACTGGCCGGTAGCATAGGCCCAGGCTTTTGCCATCTCATCACGACAGAAACCATAGGCATCACGCTGTTCTTCCCAGCTTGAGCCCGTGAGTTCAGCAAATTTTGCTTTGAATGGCTCGTATTGGCCACGGGAATCTAACTCACGTTCCAGGTGTGCTATATGAGGATGGTCAGCGCAATATCCCAGGCGCTCATTAAAGACGCGCAAGAAAACTTTGAGAATGGCATCTTCTTTGTCTTCAGTATCTGCGCGGCTGTCGATATTAAAGAGAATTACTTCAGTATTGCGGTTAACTGCAGCGTGGATATCACCGTAAAGAAGGGGATCGCTGATTTTCTCTTTGAAAAACTCGATGGCAGCTTTTGTTTGGCCATTGTTAACAGCTTTCTTGTTACCGAGCAGGTAAGAGAGGATCTTTATAAAGTGAGATTTACCGGAACCGAAATAACCCGATACCCAAATCCCAATTTTACCCGCCACACTAGGATCATCTGGATGGCTGACACCAGGCAGGTAGGTCTCAAAAAAGTGACGAAGGTGGCGGTCAAGTTCACGGGTCACCACATACTCGTCAAGCTCAGTCCAGATGATTTGCTCATCCAGCTGCTCGGCTTTCACCACACCATTGATTGGGCGATCCAGTTGTTTGGTAAACAGCTCTCTTATCTGCATTAAAAATTCCGTCTCTATCATTCTGCGAGACTCTTCTGCTCGCTATAACGTGATGACTCTTTCGCGGCCAAGTTAGTGGTTTGAATTCTCTCAAAAAACAAGCTACGGCAGCAGTTTAAATTTCAGTACTTAGATGCGTGAGGCACCAATTGGAAAGCTCGGTAGTAGTTGGCTGTTGCCACTTCTGCGCTGTCCAGATCAAAAGGATAAAGTTCGAGGCCGTTGTAACTGCCCGGATAAAACAATACCAATGGTATTGCCCCCATATGGGCATGTAATGCATTAAGCAAACTATGACCACGTAGCAATGGCCAGCATTGGCCAAGACCTGATAACAATACAAATTGAGGCGAGGCCGGAAACACTTTATCTATCAGATGCTTAGCAATTCGACCTTGTTCAAGAGGTCCTTTAAGTGCTTTGGCTAGCTCATCGGTACCTTTTTTGCGTTCCAGATCAAAAGCTTTATCTAACAATTTACGCTCTTGCAAAATTGCCAGTACCTCTTCGAACAGATTGAGATGAGCGAAATTCAGCCCCTGCCGGGCTAGGCGAGGCAGAGTCAATCTCAGATATTCCCGTACGGTAAGTTCAAATTGAGGTGGGTAATCAAAGATATAAAAACCGATCTCACCACCGAGCTCTTGGTTCTTCAGGAAGCCTTCACTTTTAAGCCGGTCTTCGATTTGTTCCAGACGAGCTGACAATTGCGGCTTACTGTCCAGTTTCGCTCTCATCTGACTGACTCCATCACATCGTAGACTTTTTGGCAGTCGAGACTGTTTGCCCACTCTCTTATCTGGGGTAGTAGGAAGACATTTTTCAGCTTTTTACTGCGGCCTGATTCCAGATACCCGCTATCTGCGAGGATTTTAAATACATTGTTGCCCATTTTCTGGATTGAGCTTTCGGAATATTGATCCAAGCCGACAATGGCACGCTGGCGGGATAGAATAAATTCCTGCCAGTCTTCGCTGCGCAATGATTCACGAAACATCTGTCGGGCATCAGACAGTGTCGTTGCCATGAAATCGGTCAGCACTGGGGATTGGCACATTGTCGCCATTAGCAACATTTGTCTGGCGGCATCATCAGGGGCCTTTAGTAGCTCAGTCCAGAATGCCTCACCCATCGGTTGAATTCTTTTACGCAGGGTTGAAGCCATGCGTTTAACACTGTGCACTGAGGCCTTCTGTAGCACATTGTTATTTACAATAGCATTATGCCATTGATCATCATTTGGTGAGGATATCAGCAGCTCCGCGATGACTCTGCTCTCACGCAACATCAGGCTGCCACCAATGATGTCACCCAGATATTCTTTGGCGGTCATAATGGCTCCACGGTCAGGGTTTAAAAACTCCGTTATGATACGCGAAATTGGAGCATATGGCCTTATGACAAAACACATTTTGCCTTTGCTATTGACCAGCGTGATTTTTTCCGCTTCAGAGGCGCAATATAAATTACCACGGGTATTGCCGCACACTTGCAGGTGTAGCGATCCTGTAAGAGCATCGCTCAGACCACCGTTACCGTCGAGAGCGAGAAAGGAATTGGCAAACATATTCTAGGCTCCAGCCAGCCAACACGCAGGCGTAAGCCGTCCCTGAATGGCAGACAGACGCCATGCAGTTGAATGGTTTAAAGGGTTTGAGAGGGTGATAGTGCTGCGGTTGTCACACTATAGAGTTCTAGCGTAAAAACAGTCAGACATCTCGGCATTTATCAACTCGTCCAACGCTCCTCTGAAATTTGCGGGATCGGTTTAGTTTCAGGTGGGGGCGCTGAGGCCCCCGATTTATCGTACTCAGGATTGTGCGGTGTAATAGACGAAAGCCAGCTTGTTGCCATCGGGGTCTCTAACATAAGCGCTGTAGAAACCTTCGCCGTAATGCGGGCGCAGGCCAGGTCCTCCCTCGTCCGTGCCGCCATGGTCTAAAGCGAGCGCGTGAAGCTGCTGAATGTGTTCGGCAGAACGCGCAATCAGGGCGACCATCACACCATTTCCGGTCGTGGCATCCTGTTTATCAAAAGGTCTGCCGATACCCAGTGCCGTCGTGTTATTACCGTTGAATACGCCCCACCATGCGACGTTCTCATTCCTGCCGCCACGGGGATACCCCAGCATCTCCATCAGCGGATCGTAGAATGTAATGGCGTGTGGCAGGTCGTTGGTTCCAAGCATAATGTAAGAAAACATCGGCTCTCCTGAATAGATTCAGAGGGAGTGTAGATAATCAGTTCAAATCACTCGTCCGCTTTATGAGCCCAGGCAGGCATTGCCGTCAGATAACGTTTTGCACGCTTCTGTGCTTCTTCTGGACCGACTTTTTGCCAGGAATCAAGGAAGCTGGCCAAGCCTGATACCGCCTCTTCCCAGGGTTTAAGATTGCCGTTGCTGTCGCTGCAGTACGCACAATATTTATCACTGGCACTGTGTGCATCGGGCGCCGACATCGGCATTCCGCAAGCCTGACAGAACTGTTCATGTTGTGACATATGATGCTCCTTATGGTGATATCCTGATTAATAAACATACTGAATATGTATTGTGCAGGTGATGCATCAGATCAAAGCAAAGGCGAAGCCCCGGTATCTCCGGTCAGAAATACCGGGAACCTGTTGTTACTTGGCGATGAGCGCGAACACGCCCCAGCCAAAGTATTCCCGCGCGTACGTTACGTGGCGTTTCGGCGAGATGTTTAGCTCGGCCCTGACTTCGGCGGCGAAGTCGTCGCCAGGATTGGCTTCCAGCCAGCGGCGCATGGTCAGCCATTTCGCGGCCTCATACCGGTCCCAGCCTTCCTGGTCCGCTAGTACCATTTCCACCACGTCGTAGCCGAGGTCGTCAAACGCGCTGACAAGCCCTGGAAGCGTCAGGAAATCGCTTGTCGAGCTGACGCCGCAGGCCTGGGCTATCTCGTCCGTTGCCGGAAGCTGACGCCAGTAAGGTTCACCGATGAGCATGATCCCGCCCGGTTTAAGGCTCTGCGCCAGCAGTTCGACTGTCCCGGCAAAGCCTCCGGCAATCCAGGTCGCGCCGACGCAGGCTGCCACGTCACATTTTTCATTGGCGACGTAACCCGCCGCATCATTATGAATAAAATGTACGCGTTCGCTGACGCCGAGTTCTTCCGCGCGACGCTTTGCCTGCGCGGTGAAGAGCGAACTCATGTCGATGCCAGTCCCCGTAATGCCATGATCCCGGGCCCAGGTACAGAGCATCTCGCCCGAGCCGCTGCCGAGGTCAAGAATGCGGGTGCCCGGCTTCATGCGCAGCACGCGACCCAGCGTGGCGTACTTCTCTTCGGTGAACGGGTTATGGATGCGGTGTTCACTTTCGCTGATGGTAAAAATACGTGGGATATCCATTATTTAATTCCTGTTATTGGGTTAAGCATTAAAAAGGACACAACAAGATTGTTATTCACGCCAGTGCTCCGGTTTCATCAGGGCCTGCGCGCACCGGATGTGGCCGGTCAGGTTCATGGGCTGAGCGGTGAGTGATTGCATCATCCAGCAGGCTTTGTGCTCCTCCGGGATGGGATAAGGTGCCGGATAGCCTTTGTCTCCGGCACAGGGTTCGAACCCATGTCGGGGGTAATAGGTGGTGTGGCCGAGAACAAAAACCATCTGGCAGCCCATCAACTTCAGGTGCTCGATGCCAGTGCGTATCAACCGTCCTCCCACGCCCATCCCCTGGTATTCCGGTATGACCGCCAGGGGAGCGAGGATGTGCATCAGCGGTGAATCCATTTCTCCTTTGAAGGTCGCCCGGGTAAATAAAATATGCCCGACGGCTTTGCCTTCATGCCGGGCCAGCAGCGATAACGCGGGGCGCGCGCTTTCATCCTCAAGTAAAGAGGCCGTTAAATCGGCTTCTTTGCTGAAGCCAAATGCGCGGGTTTCGACTTCCCGGATATCACTGGCATCACTTTCATCTGTGATTTGAAAAGTGAAGTGGTGTGCTGTCATAGAAACTCTCCTTAGCGATTATCGAGCTGAGCGCGAACGTTATTCAACCCGGTAGTGTTGATTCGATAGGGCTGACCATTGACGGACTTGATAAGTTTTTTGGTTTTGAGTTTTTTGAAGACGGCGAGCGTGCAGTCGGTCAGCAACAGCCCTTCGCGGCTGTAGCATTCAACGGAAGTGACGCGGCCTGAAGAATCGCGGACGTGCGCAATACGTCCACCTTTAGCGAGAACGTGTAAGGTACGTTGTTCCTGACGGGATAAATTCATACTGAAGAACCTGTTTAATCATCATGTGCAAAATGTGCAAACACACAGCGGTATCCGCATTCGATTTCGGCGCATTGATAATCAGTCCGGCCTGAAAAGGTCGGACTGATTATCGGATGATTACATTCTCCAGCATCAAAGCCTCGGGTAGAGTTGAAAGGTATTTACGGAGCCAATAGTAACACGTAGTTTTAGCAGGGATATGTTTCAGTCGAAAAAGTGTGATGTACTTCGGAAATCGAACGCCAGCCCATTTACTGAAAAAGGCAGATGAAACTGACAAATGCATGTTGAAGTACGCCAGAAATGACCTCATCGGCTTTTCCCCTCTGGAGGTTATTCTCCTTTTGTTAAATCCAGAGCATAAATATGCTCACCCTCTTCGATGCCTGAAAAATGGAAGCCAGTCCTGATAAGTAATTTTATTGAAGGGGTATTTTCCGGATCCACACCGGCTTTGATGAGTGAAAAACCGTTCTCTTTTATCCAGCCGATGGTGGCGGTAATGGCTTCAAATGCATATCCCTGGCGAGCATAAGCGGGGCTAATGGTATAGCCGAGCCAAAATACATCGCATTGCTGACGTAAATAGATATCACCCATCAAAACCTGCGTCCGCTTGTTGACGATGGCCAATTGAATGCCCTCAGTCAGTGTAAGAACGCCCAGCAATGCTGATTCATAGTCCTCTTTTGTTAGCCCCTTAAACCCCTGATATTTCATCCACTCAGCATCATTGCGATACACCATAAAACTATCGATTTCGTGTGGCTGAAATGGCCGAATGATGCATCCTGGCGATATTATTTGCATAAGACTTCCTGTTTACTGATTCTCCTGCCCCGGTCTCAGCGACCACAGGAGTTACCGTCTGAGCTACACCCGACGGCTACTCTCTGACTATGTCCGGTGTGTCGCCGCTTTCATACACAACACGAAAACTGTCAGTTTGATGTTCAATCCTCATCGGCATAGAACACAAACGCCAGCTTATTCCCATCCGGATCGCGTACATAGGCACTATGGAATCCCTGTCCGTATTGTGGCCTGTGCCCGGGTGTACCTTCATCCCTGGCGCCCAGGCTGATAGCAAGTTCGTACAACTGCTGGATGTGTTTAAACGAGCGGGTATTCAGCGCGACCATCGTGCCATTACCAACGCCCGCTGGTTGCTGGTTAAAGGGCCTGCCGACGCACAATCCGATGGTATGGTTATTACTGAACGTCCCCCAGGATGCGCCTTCTTCATTACGACCTGCCTTTGGATGTCCAAGCAATTCCATCAGTGGATCGTAGAACCTTATGGCGCGCTGTAGATCGTTAGTACCCAGCATCACATAAGAAAACATAAACCCTCCTTAATCTCTTTTACATCATTGCCACTGACAGCCAGCCGGTGATACTGACTGGCCCTGATGTTGCCTGCGCAGTTTAAGCAATCGGGCTACCAGTATGATAACGGCTATACCGGCCAGTAGCGCCGTACCGTGGAAAGCTATCCTGCTGCCAGCATGGAAGTAGATCCAGCGAGTCGCCTCAATTGAAATAGCTAATGCGCTCAGAGTCATAATATTCAACGTGGCAGATACCGTGCCTTTTGGCAGGTTATGAGAAAAAAGTATGAAACGAAACAGCACGGGGTAGAGTAGTCCAATACCCAGGGCATAAAGGCTTGTACCCAGCACTGACCATAACCAGACGTGTGGGCAAAGGAGGTTGCCGGCCAGCAAGGTGAGCAGGCCAGCAAGCTGTATTGGCACGGTACTCCAGATAAAACGCGGTGAAGTCGGATCTTTAATAAAATTTGCGACGATCGTGCTGGCAATGATGATCCCGCTGAACACAGGCACCTGTGTCCAGGCATAGGTGCCAGGAGACATACCACCGTGCTCAATCAGGATCACGGGCGAGAGCGCGACCCAGGTGATGATTGGCAGGTTGCCAAAAGCGACAGCCAGTGAACCGGTCAGCACCACTGGATGGCGAAATGCCGCGATGAAATCGCATAATACTTCACCCGGCTTAAATCCCCGTCCCTGAGAGATAATGGTTTCCGGCATTTTGAATAGCAGTAAGGACCATGCTACCAGTCCGAACGCCCCGAGGATGGCAAACAGCCATTTCCAGTGAATGAACGCCATCAGCGCCGCGCCGGCCACCGGCCCGATAACCGGCGCGAGCAGCACAATCGAGGTGAGCGCTGCCATGATCCGGATGGAATCCATTTCGCCAAACGTTTCCTGAATTGAGACGTAACCTACGGTCGAGATAAAGCAGATGCTTGTGCCCTGGATAAGGCGAGCGACTAAGTACTGTTCGATCGAGGTGACAAACAGCATGCTCAGGCAGGCAAGAGCAAAAACCAGCGCGCCGGTTAACAGCACGGGGCGACGACCAATGCGGTCGGACAGGGGGCCCAACAGCCATTGCAGCGCCAGACCTCCGACCATATATATACTGACGGATGCTGGCGCCAGAGTTACATCTGCCCGTAGCTCGTTGATAATGCTAATGATGCCTGGCTGAATAAGATCTAATGTCAGGTAGGCTGAAAAATCATAAATAATCATCGCCAACGGAAATAATAGAACGCTGCCATACCTGCTAAGGCTTGCCGAAAATGTCTTCATAAACGGGTTCTCCGTTTTTTATTATTAAATGGTTTTAATCAACTCAGATCGTGCAATTCTTTATCCATCGCAGGAGTCAGTCTAAGATCAAGAAATTCCACCTCCAACCCCTGGCGCTGAGGTGTACAACACATGACGCCCGTTCTTACAGATCCAGTGGGAAAATGACATAAGCGAAGTAATGGCCAGTGCTGCCCATCTGAGGAGTACTGCAATCGTAACGCATCTTTCTTACGGGTCAGACGCAGCCAGAATTCCTTCGGATCTCCAGGAAATAATCCTGTAGCCCAGTCGGAATTTCCCAGCGTGAGTACACTCCCGATTGCAGATGCTCCATCAATAAATTCGATGCCAGCTTTGAGCCAGTGTTGTTCGTCAGAGAGCATCATAATTCCGGCCTGGTCATAGAGTGTGGTGAAGTCTGCGCGAATCCTTACCTGAAAAGTAAAATCATCTTTTACGTCAGTGGCGTAGATGTGACCCGTAAAACGCTCAAACCCGTACCAGGTACGGCACCAGAAATCAGTATGCTCATCTGTGATTACCGACAGGGCGTTATTTTCGTAGCACCATACGGCGGGCTCATTGATCCATTCAAACTTGCAACTCATCATTGTTCTCTTGGCATGCGGAACGCAGCATAACGATAGTTTAAAATGTCAGTTCCATTTCAAACTGGCATAACGGTTCAGCCTGATAACCCGCCGCAGTAAATAATGGTGCCAGCGTTTCTGGGATCGCGGCTGATGTACCTATGCCAGGCCATCTGGCATTGATTTTCTGAAGCATTCTTTTAGCTCGTCCCTGGTAACGATACACCGGTTCCACAAACAAACAGCGGAGCTGAGGTTGTCCATGAACTCCGCGACAGCACACCATGCATGGTCGTTATCCCTGAGGATGTCGCAGGGAATAGACAAGAGCTGCAGGGGGCTGGCCAGCAGGGAAGATCATCATCTGGTGCAGACCAGACGGTACGCAGGAAGTCATCAACAGTCTTGGATTCCATATCCCCTGAAGGTATTTCCAGACGAGACTGTGGATCTCCCCGGTATTTGCACAGATGTCGGCGAACCTGAAAACCGAGCGCGTGATAGAGAGCGATGGCCCGGGTATTTTCGCGCATCACTTCCAGCCTCACGCTGGATAACTTTTTCTCTTTTAAGGAGGTAAACAGAGGAGTAAGCATCTGTTTTGCCAGTCCCTGGCTCCGGTACTCGGGCAACACACCAAATGCTGCCAGACGCGCTTTGTCCATTCTGCGGGTTACGATGGCTATTGCCGCTGGGTTATCATTGACCAGCCAGACAAACGAGTCTTCAAGGCTGAGTCCTTCGGAAATGAAACGTGAGGCAAACATCTCCGGTGGCAACGCAAACGGTGTCAATGATTCATTAAAGCTGTCTGCAAGAATACGGCACAGCTCAGTAATGCTGCATTCAAGGGCTGATACCGGAATAACGGTCATAGATAAAGCTCTCCTTTGCGGTTTCCGGGAGCTACAGGGGGAAAATATGCCCCCTGTTTTCTCAGGCTGTGAAGCTGATTTCTACAGAACGGGCACTGCGATCGCCCTCACCATGGTAAACAGCTTCGATGTTGTTACCGTCTGGATCCAGAACAAAAGCGGCATAGTATCCGGGATGGTAGGTTCGTTCGGCAGGTGCGCCGTTATCACGTCCGCCATGATTTAGTGCTGCGTGGTAAAACGCGTCCACCGATTCACGGTTTGTGGCCTGAAAGGCCAGATGGAGCCGTTCTGTAGGCACCCCGCCAGACTCCGAACTTTTTACCGACGAAATGACCAGTTCGTCAGCCCAGATATAATCGTCATCGGTGATAACCAGGGGGATCTTAAGTTCCGCCAGGACAGCAGTGTAAAATGCTTTGCTTGCGTCAAAGTTGTTTACCACGAGCTGGATATGGTCGATAAGTCTGCCACGATGTAGCGTATAGTTATCCATGGTTCATTTCCTTATTCAGATTCTGTCAGTCAGGTCTGTACCTGTGAAACTCAACAGATACACAACTCTACGTAATGCTTGTGTTGTTGAAAAAAATACGTTGAGTTTTGTGCTCTGTACCCGACAGGTATCAGAAAATTATTCCAGATTTGGTCTTTGTACAGGAATTGCTATTCCGCTATTCGCTTATGACCAGGCTCTCAATTGCCAGTTGAAAGATAAATAGTAGAGATGAAATGAGAGCAAGCCATTTTACGGGGCGTAGTTTACGTTCTGGTATAGAGAGCGTGTGGAGTATGGCATGACGCTTCATTTTATTTAGTGGCATGCTGCCTCCTGAAAAAGAGCCGCCTGCTCAGGCCGCTAAACAATGAAAAAAGAATTATTCCACAAACAGGGCACTTATGAGCAAGGTTAGTTGCCCTGGAGCTAACGTAACGGTTAAGGCGGTAAGAACAAGCCACAGGAGGCTAAACGTTTTCCTTCCGAGTTGATAGTTTCCTGCTGGTGGCTGTTCGTTTGTTAGCCAGAACAGGTTAACGGATAAAAGCAGCATATCCATACTAGATGAGTGGTTGTTTAGCATTTATTTAAACAATGCTGATCAAATAATACGTACTCAAATAATAAACAAGACGGGACTATCCAGTCTTGCTAATTGACAGGCGCTCATGAGAACTGGAGAGATAATTCTTTCTGGTGAGCCACAATGGAATCACACCCCGGTCAGGGTATTCCCGGGTTTAAGTAGCGTGATTAATCGGCACTGTATCGCAAGTGAAAATGGTCGCCGACCATTCGAGTTTCACGTTAGATTTTCTAGTACAGCCATTTAAAAGTAGCTCGAATTAACATTTCTGACTACGTTTGCATATTCCGAAAAGATGTTCTTATTTATGCTATTCCGGATAGTACCTTTTTTGATTTTAATCGTTCCAGCACTGGTCATAAAATGGACGATTAAAATGAAAATCAGAACGCTATCTCTTACCTTAGCCTTTACCTCTTCTCTTGCTTTTTCTTGCCAGCTTTTTGCCGCCGAAGGGCTGACGCCGTTACAGCCCGGTGCGACCACCGGTACCCATACTGGCGCACTTCCGCCCGATGGGCTGTATATGTCAATGACATCCACCTATGAAACCGGCGTCGTGCGAAACGGTAGCGGCGACACGGCGAAAATCGCCGGAGGGAAAAATAAGCTCTCAAACGTCGGGCTGGTGATGGCCGCCACCTGGGTTCCCGGCTGGGAATTTCTCGGTGCCCGCTATGCGGCGATGGTCGTACAGCCCTATAAGTTTATTCAGGTAAAAAATACCGGCCAGCACACCACCGACCATACCAGCGGCCTGCTGGGGACCAGTATTACCCCCCTCGCTCTTTCCTGGGATTTACACAACAATTTCCACGTTGGCGCCGGGTTAGCCGTCTATTTACCGGATGGCAAAACGGCCTATACCCGCAATGCGGCAACCGGGCGTAAAGAGACCTCTGGGGATAACGTCTCATGGGAATATTGGTCGTTTGAACCCAATATCGCCATCAGCTATCTGACCGACGATTGGGGGATTACGCTTAATAATATTTTTGACTTCAATACGAAAAATAACGAAACCGACTACCGCTCTGGTAGCACCTGGTATCTGGATGTTACTGCCACCCATCGTATCAACAATAGCCTCACCGCCGGGCTTATCGGTAACTGGACTAAGCAGGTGACTGACGACAAGATTAACGGTAGAACGGTACAGGGGGTAGAGGGTATTTATTCTGCCGGCAAACGCGTCGAACATATCAAAGCTGGTCCGATGATGAGCTATAGCGTCAGCGGTGTCACCGTTACCGGCCGACTATTGTTTAATTTGCACAGCGAAAATGATGCCGGAATGACCTTTTTCCATATCGGGGTTTCGATGCCGCTTTAGTCATGCAATATCTCCCCCTTTATTATCCGGGCGTAATACGTCAGGTTGTCAGGAGCAGGAAGAGACCACGTTTTCTGCTCCTGACGGTTCTCTTTGATAGTTATCACATCTTGTGCATTCCCGGCTTAAAAACTACATCCTGTTTGCTGACAATAACGCCTCCCCCTCACGGACAGGAGCGTTTATGTTCGCCGAAGAAGCCATCATGATGATTCCCGGCTGGAACGCATTTCCACAGGCACTCCAGCAGGCTTTACTGCGTCAGTCGCGCGTTCGCAGCGAAAAAGCCGGCAGTATTGTCTTTCATCAGGGAGCCGAAGTAGAGGCAATTGCCTGGACGCTGAAAGGTCATCTCTTTGCTAATGTTCATCATGCAAACGGCAACCAGACGCTGCTCACCCACGTGCCTGTAGGACGTATGATCTTGTTTAACTTTGTCTGGAAGCACACCCCCTTAGACCGCAACTTCATCGCCATGACCGATGTCGAATTACTTATTCTCCCCCGGGCCAGCGCGACGCAGTTGCTGGCTCAATTTGATGAATTCAAAATGCAAGTAATAGATTCACTCACCGAGAGGCTTAACGATCTGGATCGGGTGCTGTACACCCATAAAGTGGCCTCAAGGGAAGCCTGCGTGGCGGCTTTTCTGGTGGATTGTGAAGAAGGCCAAAAGGGACCGCGTCGCGAGCGTCACATTCCCTTTACGATGCAGTTTATGGCCGAATGCCTGCGCCTCTCTCGTCCTTTTGTTGCCAAAACGCTCAGGCATTTCGCTGACCGCCAGATGGTGGCGCTCAACTACGGCAATATCGAAGTGCTCGATCTTGATGGACTGAGGCAGGTCGCCAGCCGTGAGATTATGTGAATTGTGAACTACGGCGCGCGGCAAATGTTAATTCTTTCCATTTGCTTATCAGGTTACCTGCCAGGATAAATCCAGGCAAATCTGAAGCGAGACACCGACCATGTACTGTGAAGATTATCGTTATGATGAGTCACCCCCCACCTTGTCGCAGGATGTCGCTCTTTCCGATCCGCATATCATGACCAGAATGATGTTCTTCGTAAACCTGGTCACTACTGGTTCCATTTCATCTGCGGCAGAGCGTATGGGAATATCCATTTCTTCTGGCTCACGATGGCTGTCTGACCTGGAAAAAGAGATCGGCTGTCCTCTTTATCGGCGCAACAACAAAGCCATGCCGCTGACCGATGCCGGTGATTATTTATATCGGAATTTCTGTCTGATCGGCGAGAAGGTCGGCCAGCTAAAAAATGAGCTGACCCATTTTTCCACCCAGCGTCGGGGAACGATTCGCATCTGCTGTACACCGGTGTATGCCGAACAATATCTGATGCCCATCGTCGCCAACTATCTGGCCGGAAACCGTCAGGTAAATATCGCCGTCCATGTCTCCGCCTTCGGCATTCAGAGCTGGAAAGATCACGATATCATCATCGGCGCCGTCAATGCCTTAAGCCACCAGCAGGACCAGAAACTCCCTCTGGTGAAACGTAATCTGATCGCTGAACCTTTCGTGACCGTTGCCTCACCGCAGTATTTGCTGATGAACGGCACGCCACAGCACCCATCCGAGCTGGTGCACCATCGCTGCCTGTTCGCCAGCTCGCTGACCGGCAGCAACGACTGGGCCTATGAGATCAATAACGAACGTCACTATTTCAAAATTCCCAAATCTCTTGAGGTGTGTGACAGCACCCTGTTACGAAAATCGGTGCTTTCAGGGGCCGGAATAGCCTACCTGCCGGAATATGTTGTGCAGCGAGATATTCGCAATGGCAAACTGACCTGCTTGTTTAAAGAGATGAAAACATCACAATGGTTGTTAAACCTCTATTATCCAGCCCGTAGTCAGATAACCGAATGCGTATCCTCTTTTAAACATTTTTTGATTGAACAACACACTGTTACCTTTGAGCAAATACGGGCGGCGAATCATTAAAAATACGCCGGTGAACCTTTTCATATTTGCAAACACACTTTTTATTTTTAGTCTTCAATCTCTATAGTCGTATTGTTAATCTTATTTCAGTTAGTTTGTTTTCACAATAATTACATTACCCGTCGCAGATGTTTTATGAAGCATCGCCCCTTATTACATAAATCGGTTGATAAGGGGGTAATTAAATTTATTAACTGGGTGAGAATTATGCAAAATACCAATAACATTGCCGATAAAACGGCTAATCATTCCAGCACCCGGAGTAATTTCGGCGGCTGGGGCTGGAGCATGGTCGGCTTCAGTATGTTGATGTACTACAACTTCGCCGCCTGGACCGCTGACGGCCTGAACGTTATCGTCCAAAGCTTTGTCGATCTCCACGGCTGGGACTTCGCCACGCTTCTCTCTTTCTCAACGCCCGCCGGCTGGATTGGCGTTATCGGCGCGCTGGTGATCGCTGAAATGATCAAGCGCAAAGGGGCAAAAATCGTCGCTATTCTTGGCCTGCTGGCGCTGGGATTGACGATGATCTGGTTTGGCCGCGTCACCTCTTACGCCGAATATGCTATTGGCCTGGCGCTGATGAATCTGCTGGCTACTGGCTGCTGTTTCAACGTCCCCGCCACTTTACTGAATAGCTGGTTTCCAAGGAAAAAAGGCCTCGCGCTCGGCTGGGCGACCATGGGAATGTCGTTCTGTACCGCGACGCTGATCCCCATTATGTTTTTCCTCTTTGACCGCTTCGGCGTGCCCGGCGCTTATGCCGTCGTCGGCGGGACGTTAATCACCCTTGGCATCATCTCCATATTCTGGATCCGCAATACCCCGGAAGAAATGGGTTTGTACCCGGACAATGAACCGATTTCTCGTGAACAGCAGGCGGCAAACCTTGCGGCCCAGACCGACTATCAGAGCCCCTTTACCTACCGCGTACTGTTCCGCGACCGCGAAATGTGGCTGATTTCCGTCGGCTTCGGCCTGCTGTGGCTGGTGGATATTGGCGTCGTCAGCCAGTTGATCCCGCGACTGATTTCTGTTGGCTATGATAAAGAAACCGCCGTCTGGATGTTCACCTCCGCCGCGCTGATTTGCGCTATTTTCAGCTACTTCTGGGGTTGGGTAGATGTGAAAGTTGGCACCCGAAAAGCCAGTATCGCTTACGCCTTTTTCTTTGCTGTGACCCACGCTTGTCTGCTGGTACGCGGTAACGACTACTTCACCTACTTCACACTATTAATGGTTGGCGCCAGTATCGCTGGTATCAAAGAGCTATGTACATCGATGGTTGGGACAGTGTATGGCCGCTACGACTTTTCCGCCGCTAACCGTCTGGTTTCAACTATTGCCTGTTTATTCCGGGTTAGCTGTTTTGCAGTTGTTGCCGTCAGTCTGAAATATACCGGTGATTATGATGGAGCTTATATCTCTTTTATCGCCCTGGATATTATTGCGGCCCTGTTAATTTTCATGATTAACGATAAATGCAAAGGCAAAACAGATTCTGTTGTCACCGTGTAAATATTTTACAGTTCCGCACCAGGGAATAACGTCTTCGTAAACCGCCGGTTCACGAGTATTAACGTCACTTATTCAGGAAGTCATGCCATGCTGGAAAAAGAGATTATTTCGCCGCAACGCGTTGCCGCCATGGTGGAAGAAGGAATGACCATTATGATTGGCGGATTTATGGCGGTAGGAACGCCAGAAAAAATTATCGATGCGCTGGTGGAAAAAGGCGTGGGTAATTTAACAATTATCGCTAATGACACTGGTTTTATCGATCGAGGGATCGGCAAATTGGTAGTCAATAAACAGGTACACAAGATTATTTCCTCCCATATTGGCCTGAACCCGGAAACCGGACGCCAGATGTCCTGTGGTGAGCTTGAAGCGGAACTGGTTCCCCAGGGAACGCTGATTGAGCGTATCCGCGCTGGAGGCGCCGGACTAGGCGGTGTACTCACCCGCACCGGGCTTGGCACGGTCGTGGAGGATGGCAAACAGCAGATCATTATTGACGGTCAGCCCTGGTTGCTGGAACACCCCCTGCAGGCAGATATCGCTCTGATTCACTGCTCCATTGCCGATACCGCCGGTAATGCGATGTTCAATAAAACCACCAAAAACTTTAACCCAGTGATGGCTACTGCCGCGCGCCTGGTCATCGCCGAGTGCGAATCCATCGTACCAATGGATTGCGCCGCCGCCGACCGTTACAACACGCCCGGCATTTTTATCGACTACCTGGTTAAGGGGGAAGATCACCATGGATAAAAACGCCATGAGAGAACGCATTGCGCGCCGGGTTGCAAAAGAGCTTCACAAAGGGGACCTGGTGAATCTGGGGATTGGCCTGCCGACGCAGGTCGCCAACTACGTCGCCGACGATCTTGGCGTCATCTTCCAGTCTGAAAATGGCCTGGTGGGGCTCGGTCCCACGCCGGATAGCGACAGTATCGACGCCGATTTAACTAACGCCGGCGGTCAACCGGTCACCGCTGTACCCGGCGCGGCGTTTTTCGATAGCGCCCTGTCATTCGCCATCATCCGCGGCGGCCACGTTGACGTTACCGTGCTGGGGGCGCTGGAAGTGGATCAGGAGGGCAATCTCGCCAACTGGATCATCCCCGGCAAGATGGTGCCCGGAATGGGCGGGGCGATGGACCTCGTGAACGGCGCCCGACGGGTGATTATCGCCATGGAGCACTGCGATAAAAGAGGCCAGTCTAAAATTTTGCCCCGCTGCCAGCTTCCGCTGACCGCAGTCGGCCAGGTCAATCTGATCGTGACGGAAAAAGCGGTCATTGAAGTCAATAACGGCCTGGTGTTGCGCGAAATCGCCGCGGATACCAGCGTGGAGGAAGTGGTTGCGCAAACCGCCGCACCGCTACGCATCTCTGAAACATTAATCCAGTTTTCCTAAAAAGGACACCATCAATGAAAGTGATACCGATTAGTGAAGCTAGCCCTTACAACCCACCACTGCATCACGCCATGGTGGCGCTGAAGCTTTGCGACGGCGCGTTATGCAACGCACAACAGTTCTGGTGCGGACTGTCGCATTTTTTACCCGGAGGCGGCGCCGAGTGGGCTTATGACGATTCGCCGACGGAAAAACTCTACGTGGTACTGGACGGCGCTATCACCATTCGTACCAGAGAGGAAACGCGTGTTGTCAGCAAAGGGGAAGCCGTTTTCCTCGCGCCGTTTGAGGGGCGAGAAGTGGTTAACCACACCAATTATCCGACCAGTATGCTGGTCATCGCCAGCAATACGTAACCAGTAAGGGATCATTATGGACACAACATGGGATAAAAAAGTCAAAGCGCTGTTCAACCTTGAAGGCAAAGTTGCGGTTATCACCGGCGGTGCGGGCGCGCTCGGTGAAGGTGTAGCCCGTGGCCTAGCGAATTACGGCGTTAAAGTCGCGGTAACCGGCCGTACCATTGCCACCCTGGAAAAAACCGTTCAGCAGGTGCAGGAAGCGGGCGGCGAGGCCCTTGCTATCGCTGGTGACATGACCGACGAAGTGGCGGTTAAAAACCTGGCGGATAAAGTGGTCGCGGCCTGGGGGAAAGTTGACTTTCTGATCAATATTGCCGGCATCGCCATTCGTCACCCCGCTGAAGAGTTCGACATTAATGATTTCCGCAAAGTGATGGATATCAACATTACCGGCACCTTCATTCCCTGCAAAGTGTTTGGCGAGCTGTTTATCCGCCAGGGCTTCGGGAAAATCGTCAATACCTCATCGGTGCGCGCCTTTGCCGGTCATCCCGGCGGCTACGCGGCTTACGGTACATCGAAAGGGGCCATCAACTTATTAACCAAACAGCTGGCTACCGAGTGGGCGAAATACAATATCAACGTTAACGCCGTCGCGCCGACTATCTTCTGGACGCCGCTGACCCAGGAAGTACTGGAAGACGAAAAGCTGAAAAAGATCTTCCTCGATCGCATTCCGATGGGTCGGGCTGCCGTAGTGGAAGATATGGTTGGTAGCGTCGTTTACCTCTGCTCCCCAGCCGCTAACTTTATCACCGGCCAGGTTATTTACATCGACGGCGGCTGCACCGCGGGTTAAGGAGATGGCTATGAACAATCCACTCACACGGGTCACCGTGCTCGGCGGCGGCCTGATGGGCAGCGGTATCGCGCAGATCTTTGCCGCCCGCGGTGTGGAGGTGACGATTTATGATATCGACGCTGGCGCCTGGACCGCGCCGGACACCATCCGCAGCAACCTGCAGCGGATGCAGGCGGAAGACGCCACCATCGAAGAGGTTATTAGCCGCGTCGCTTTTTGCGACCGCCTGGCGCAGAGCGTCCAGGGGGCACAAATCGTCTTCGAATGCGTGCCTGAACAGCTGGCGCTTAAGCAGCGGCTGTTTTGCGAGCTGGACTCACTTTGTCCACCGGAAACGATTCTCGCCTCCAATACGTCGGTCATCAGCATCAGCGAGATCGCCCGCGATGTGATCCACAAACAGCGCGTACTGGGCACCCATTTCTGGAATCCGGCCTTTCTGATCCCGCTGGTGGAGGTCATTCGCACACGCTGGACCGACGATGCGCTATTCGAACGCACATTCGACATCCTCGCCTGGGCAGGAAAACGCCCGGTACGGGTTAATAAAGATGTGCCGGGGTTCCTGGTAAACCGGCTACAGCACGCCCTGTGGCGCGAAGCGATTTACCTTGTGGAGCAGGGCATCGCCGACGCGCGCACCGTAGACGAAGGCATCCGATATGGCTTTGGTATCCGACTGCCGGCCCTCGGCCCTCTGGAAAACGCCGATATGGTAGGGACGGACCTGACTCTGGCGATTCATGAATATATTTTTCCGCATCTGAATAACGCGACAACTCCCTCGCCTCTGCTACGCCGACTGGTGAGCGAAGGCAAGCTGGGCTTCAAATCCGGTGGCGGATTTCAGACCTGGGACGACGCATCAATTAACGAAAGCCGTGAGCGACTGCTGAGCTATCTGCAGCGCGTCACTCAGCAACCTGAGGAGTAACACTATGGGTAAGAAAGTTTTTGTCGATTTAACGCATCCATTTAGCGCCGACACTCCGCGCTGGCCTTACTTCGATAAGCCGCTGATCGACAGTGCGCATACTATGGCAAAAGGCGGCGTGTTAACCCAGCGTATTTCCTGCACCATGCACACCGGTACCCACTGCGATGCCCCGCGTCATGTGATGGAAATAGAATTCGACGGTAAAAGAGCGCGCTATACGCATGAAATGCCGGTCGATGCTTATACTGGTGAGGCGGTATGCCTGGAAATTAACGTCGGGCGCTGGGAATTAATTCAGCCACATCATCTGGAAGATGCCTGTCTCCGTGCAAATATCAAACCGGAAGAGTTAGCCGGAATGGTGGTATGCCTGAATACCGGTATGCATCGTAAATTTGATGACTCAAAAGAGTATTATCACTACTCCTGCGGTACTGGCGTGGAAGCCGGAAAATGGTTTGTTAAAAATAAAGTTAAATGCGTCGCGATGGATATGCAGGCATTAGATCACCCGCTACATACTGCGATGGGGAATAACGGCGCCACGCGTATGAATTTACTTGGCGCATCCGGACGCCCGCTTACCGAAGAATATACTGAACAGTTCGGTGAAGAAGCCTATGCAGAATTTGATAAAGAGCTGTATATCAAACTCCACGGCCAAGCCGCCTATGATGAAAAGTTCGGCGATCTGGAGGCTATTGGCTGCTGGGGCACCTGGGAACCCTGCCATAAGCAGATGCTCGGCCACGGTATTGTCGGCGTTGAAAACCTCGGCGGCAATCTGGATAAAGTTTCCGGCAAGCGCTTCCGTTTCTTCTGTTTCCCACTGCGCTGGTATTTAGGCGATGGCTCGATGGTGCGCTGCGTGGCGGAAATTGATGAAGATGATATGAATAATGTCCCGGAAAGAACCTATAGCTACGGAGGCTGCATTTAATTAAATTCCTCATGAATTATTTTTATAAGTAACGTAGCTGACTAATTTGCTATTTAGCGAAAGGTGATTTGTGCCCGAAATAATATTTTCATTCATTCCGGGCGCATCACACTTTTACGCCAAAATAATCTTATAGCGATATTTTTACATTATTAAATATCAATGCCGCTCTGCATCGGAGGAGCAACCACATGAGTACAAAAGATGTTGTCATTGTCAGCGCCGCCCGTACGCCCATCGGCTGCTTTGGCGGCGCGCTAAAGGATCTCTCGGCTATCCAACTGGGCGAGCATGCAATCACCGCCGCTATTGCTCGCGCCGCTATCAAACCGGACGATGTTGACGAAGTGATTATGGGCAACGTACTGGGGGCAGGGCTAGGTCAGAACGTCGCTCGTCAGGTCGCTATCGCCGCCGGGATCCCGGTAGAAAAAAGCGCCTTTAATGTCAGCAAAGTATGCGGTTCCGGGCTCAAGGCGACCATTCTAGGCGCACAGGCCATCGCGCTGGGCGATGCGGAAATCGTGGTGGCTGGTGGGACGGAAAGCATGAGCAACGCCATGTACTTATCCGCCGCGGCCCGCTGGGGACAGCGCATGGGCGACAGTGCGCTGATTGACAGCCTGATTAGCGACGGTCTGACCGATGCCTTTTCCGGTGAGCATATGGGGATCACCGCCGAAAACCTGGCGCAAAAATACCAGCTCACCCGGGAAGAGCTGGACGCCTATGCGGCGGAAAGCCAGCAACGCACTGAATGGGCGCAGAAAAACGGTCGTTTCGACAACGAAATCGTGCCGATCAAAATCGTCACGCGCAAAGAAGAGCGTTACGTCAAAGCCGATGAATTCCCCCGCCACGGAACCACGCGAGAAACCCTCGCCCGGCTACGCCCGGCGTTTCGGCCAGACGGCGTGGTGACCGCAGGCAACGCTTCCGGCATTAACGACGGCGCCGCCGCGCTGGTCCTGATGAGCCGTGAAAAAGCCGCCGCCCTCCAGCTTCAGCCGCTGGCGACGATCCGCGCCTGGGGCAGCGGCGGCGTCGATCCCAATATCATGGGCTACGGGCCGGTACCCGCAACCCGTCGGGCCTTATCCCGCGCGGGCTTACAGGTGGATGACCTCGACGTCATTGAGGCCAACGAAGCCTTCGCCTCCCAGTGCCTGAGCGTGATGAAAGGGCTGGGGCTGGATCCGCAGAAAACCAACGTCAACGGCGGCGCAATTGCCCTCGGTCACCCTATCGGCGCTTCCGGCGCACGCATTCTGGTCTCGCTGGTTCATGAAATGCAGCGCCGCCACGCTCGTTATGGTCTCGCTACGCTCTGTATCGGCGGCGGGATGGGACTGGCCATGGTGGTTGAAAAAGAATAAGGATCAAGGAGTTAATTATGTCTGTAGAAAACCGCGTTATTCTGACCGTCGCCTGCACCGGGGCCTGGCCGCAGAAGAGCGACACCCCGTATATTCCGCTCACACCGCAGGAGCAGGCCGATGAAATCGTCCGCTGCTGCGAGGCCGGAGCCTCCATTGCTCACATTCATGTGCGTGATGAGGAAAGTCAGGCTTCGATGGATTTCGATCAATTCGCCGAGACCGTGCGCCTGGTACGCGCGCGTTGCGATATCGTCATTAATCTGACGACCTCCGGCGGACTTGGACTGAGCGACGAAATTCGCATGAAGCCATTCCAGTTATTGCGGCCCGAAATGGGCTCTTTCGATGCCGGAACTATGAACTGGGCCCACTCAACAATATTCGAAAATAGCCCGCGCTTTCTGGAGAAACTCGCTGTCAGCATGAACGAGTGCCAGGTGAAGCCGGAGTTTGAAATCTTCGATGCCGGGATGATTTACAACGTCCTGTACTACATGAAGAAAGGGCTGATCGAGGGGAATCCACACTTTCAGTTTGTCCTCGGTGCACCGGGAGGAATGACGGCGGAAGTGCGTAACCTGATGTTCTTGCTCGATACCTGCAAACAGCATTTAGGAGATAATTTCACCTGGTCGGCGTTGGGCATTGGTCGCGGTCACCTGCCGATTGTCCTCGCCGCGCTGGCGCTGGGGGGTAACGTTCGGGTTGGCATGGAAGACAACATTCTCTATCGCAAAGGTGAACTGGCGCAATCCAATACCTGGTTCGTTGAGCGCGTTAAGCGGCTGGCGGCGGAAGTGGATAAAACCATCGCCACGCCGGATGAGACCCGCGCCATGCTTGGCCTGATACGACAGCAGCCAGTTAGCGCCTGATTACGCAGCTTCTTACAGAATGTCGATCGCCTCCCTTTATGTGCAGGCGATCGCTTTCGATCGATATCTGAACGAGAACCCTTATATGAATATTTCGATTCCCCGGGAACAGCTGGCGGGTGAGACGCGGGTCGCCGGCACACCCGCTACCGTTGAACAGATGCTGAAGCTGGGCTTTACGATCTCCATCGCCCGCGGCGCGGGTGCAGCGGCAAATATTACTGATGATGCATGGCAGACCGCAGGTTCAACGCTGTGTTCGCAGGATGAGGTCTGGCAGAGCGATATTATCCTGAAAGTTAATGCGCCTCTTGCGGATGAAATTCCTCTTTTGCGCCCAGGCTGCACGTTAATCAGTTTCATCTGGCCTGCACAGAACCCCGAGCTAATGGCGAAACTCGCCGCCCGCGGGGTGACGGTGATGGCAATGGATGCCGTACCGCGCATTTCTCGTGCCCAGTCGCTGGACGCCTTAAGCTCAATGGCTAATATTGCCGGATACAGGGCAGTAGTGGAAGCTGCTCACCAGTTTGGTCGTTTCTTTACTGGACAGATCACCGCTGCCGGTAAAGTTCCACCGGCGAAAGTGCTGGTCATTGGCGCAGGCGTTGCCGGGCTGTCGGCAATTGGCGCCGCCAGCAGCCTCGGCGCCATTGTACGCGCCTTCGATACCCGCCCGGAAGTCAAAGAACAGATCCAAAGCATGGGCGCGGAGTTTCTGGAACTTAATTTTGAAGAACAGAGCGGCAGCGGGGATGGTTATGCCCGTCAGATGTCTGCCGAGTTTATTGAGGCAGAAATGGCCCTGTTCGCCGCTCAGGCCAGAGAGGTCGATATTATTATCACTACCGCACTCATTCCCGGGAAACCTGCGCCGCGGCTTATCACCCGCGAGATGGTCGCCAGCATGAAACCCGGCAGCGTTATCGTCGACCTTGCCGCCCAGACCGGCGGCAACTGTGAGCTGACGGTACAGGGCAAATGTATCACCAGCGATGATGGCGTAAAGATCATCGGCTATACCGACCTGCCAGCACGGCTGGCGGCCCAGTCATCCCAGCTTTACGGCACCAATTTGGTCAATCTGCTGAAGCTTTTGTGTAAAGAAAAAGACGGCAATATCGTCATCGATTTTAATGATGTCGTTATCCGCGGCGTAACTGTGGTTCGGGAGGGGGAAATCACCTGGCCTGCGCCGCCAATTCAGGTTTCGGCCCAGCCGCAGCAGCCTAAGACCGTACCAACCGAGACGGTAAAAAACGCACCCGCTTCACCGTGGCGTCCATACCTTTTTCTGGCGCTGGTTATTGCACTATTTGGCTGGCTTGCGCATCGCGCACCGGCGGACTTCCTTGCCCATTTTACCGTCTTTGCCCTCTCGTGCGTGGTGGGCTATTACGTGGTGTGGAACGTCAATCACGCCCTGCATACGCCGTTGATGTCGGTCACCAATGCGGTATCGGGGATCATTATCGTCGGCGCGGTCCTGCAAATCGGCCTTGGAGGCTGGATCTCCGTACTGGCTTTTATCGCCGTTTTTATCGCCAGCATTAATATCTTCGGCGGTTTTTACGTTACCCGTCGCATGCTGAAAATGTTCCGCAGAAACTAAGGAGTTGTTATGTCTGGAGGTCTTGTTACTGCGGCTTACATTATTGCCGCGCTGTTGTTTATTTTTAGCCTTGCTGGCTTATCGAAGCATGAGACGTCGCGAGCAGGGATCGTTTTCGGCATCGCCGGGATGGCAATTGCGCTGGCGGCGACTATCCTCGGTCCCCAGGCAGCCAATCTTGCATGGATCCTGGTAGCGATGATGGCAGGTGGTGGCATCGGTATCTTTCTCGCGCAGCGGGTGGAAATGACCGAAATGCCGGAGCTGGTGGCGATTCTGCACAGCTTTGTCGGCCTCGCGGCTGTGCTGGTGGGTATTAATAGCTACCTTGACCACGCGCCGCTCGATGACACGGCCATGAAGGTTATCCATCTTGTGGAGGTCTTTTTGGGGATCTTCATTGGAGCCATAACCTTTACCGGTTCGGTAGTGGCGTTCGGTAAGCTGCGCGGGATCTTTGCGTCAAAACCGCTAATGTTGCCAGGCCGACACGGTATGAATCTCGCGGCTCTGCTGGTCTCTTTTACCTTAATGATCGTATTCGTGTGCAGCAATAACCTGCTGTGGCAGAGTCTGGCATTAAGTGTTATGACGCTAATTGCACTGGCGTTTGGCTGGCATCTTGTTGCTTCAATCGGCGGCGCAGATATGCCGGTGGTTGTCTCAATGCTCAACTCCTATTCCGGCTGGGCAGCGGCGGCGGCAGGTTTTATGCTCAGTAACGACCTGCTAATCGTGACCGGTGCGCTGGTTGGCTCTTCAGGGGCCATCCTTTCTTACATTATGTGTAAGGCCATGAATCGCGCGTTTATCAGCGTCATCGCCGGCGGCTTTGGCAGCGAGGGTGCGGCATCTGACGGTAGTGCCCCACAGGGCGAACATCGTGAATGCAGCGCTGCGGAGGTAGCGGAAGCGCTGAAAAACGCCCGTTCAGTCATTATTACCCCCGGCTACGGGCTGGCAGTAGCCCAGGCGCAATATCCTGTACAGGAATTGACCAGTCGGCTGATTGCGCTAGGCGTAAAGGTACGATTCGGTATCCATCCAGTAGCCGGGCGTTTACCGGGACATATGAACGTGCTGCTGGCGGAAGCAAAAGTCTCCTACGATATAGTGCTGGAGATGGAAGAGATTAATGACGACTTCAGTGATACCGACGTGGTGCTGGTCATCGGCGCCAATGACACCGTTAACCCTGCTGCACAGGAAGATCCCGGAAGCCCCATCGCAGGCATGCCGGTACTGGAAGTGTGGAAAGCACAGCAGGTGGTGGTGTTCAAACGTTCGATGAATACTGGCTACGCAGGCGTACAGAACCCCCTGTTCTTTAAAGAAAACACCACCATGCTGTTTGGCGATGCAAAAGCGAGCGTAGAGGCGATACTTGCGCAGCTCTAATTAATTGATTAGACGTACCGGATGCATTGCAGAGGGTGATGGAAGAGTACATCACCTCCTGAAATTTTGCTCGAGTCAGAATCAGAGTATTACATTGAGTATCAACACTGTTCGCTCAGCGCAGGATAGTTCTGGCACATTGTTAAAAAATAAGAAGCTCACCCCGAGGTAATATATGTCGGTATGACAGATCTTTAACATAGTAATGGATAGGCCAGAGATAAGGTGGGCTTCTGCTTTTCAGATTCTTAGCTGAAATCCGTCGCGATTAAGTTTTATAAATAACATCGCGTGAATTGTTTTAGACCTGAATTCTACTTTAAACGATGGGTATATTGGGAAAGGAGTAGCTCAGAAAGAGTGGCTATATCAATAGCCGCGTGAATCGGCAATGCGTTGCTGTAACCATAATTCGACTTCACTTTTCTTCCAGCGGGAACTGCGACCCAGCTTAATTGGCTTCGGGAATAGGCCATCTTTAATCAGCTTGTAGAACCACTTATCTGTCAGCCCCGTTAGCTTCGTGATGAACCGCATATCCACCAGTTGGTCATCAAGCAAAGAAATTTGTTCAGTCATGATGCTGTCTTCCATTGTGGGATTATCCTGAGCTGGCGGTTGATTGCTCGTTACCACCAGCCCTTCCACATCAATGGATTGATACGTAAAAAAGTGCAGAATGTAAGTTACAACGTGCGAGGACGCCCCAGTCCGCTGGGCGACGGTACCTCACTGGCTCCGTAGTGATAGTGACCGTACTTTTGCTCTTCTTTGGCAAGGTAGCTGATGATGTAGCGCAGGTTATCAATGGCTTCGGTATCACCGTAGTTCACCGGCTTATCAATACTGACGTCATAAGTAGGTTTGTATTCGCAGCGGTTGTAATAGCCTTCTCGTTGCGTTATTTCCCGCCATATTGTTCCTGCTCGCTCTGCTATTGGGTAGGTAGCCTGGTTAAGGTGCCTGTCGAGATAGAACACGATATGGGCATGGCAGCCGTGGTCTACAGAGTTCTCGAGTACCCAGAAATACCCTGACAGATTTGTGTGCTGCAGGGTGCGTTCAACCAGCATGCGCACCTCTCGCTCGGTTTCATTCCATGAATGACGTTTAAAGCGCTCTGTACCTTTCTGATAGAACAGATCGAGTCTGAGTGCCTGTATTCGGGAGTACCGGTTCAGTAGCTGATTCAGGTGGTCATTGATTAGAGACAGTAGAAACCAGTTCATCGTGTATCTGGGGTTTAAGGGGTAAGGTGTGTGCATTGATTTATCCTTTGTCAGGTGGAGTACAAAGGATTGGGATGAGATGTAATTTTTAAGAGAAGCGGGGATGCAGCAGATACAGGGAACTATGTATCCAGGGGAATACAGGCAGGGTTGCTTGATGGGGGGAAGGGGAAGTGAACAGGGTGGTATAGAAACAGGGAGTTCCCCTTAATTATACTAAAAACCCAAATGTTCATATCTGCTGTTGAACGATTCTAATGAGGTGAATAGAGGAGGGGCGTAGAGTGAAAACAACAGGAATAATGCAGTAAAGCGTCATGGTATTATCACAATAAAATCAGTAGGATATCAATAAAAAATCAGCCATTCCTCAGCCTGTGACCCGCCTCCCTCTACCTAAAAGATGCTCATGCTAATCTGTGTTCAGGAGCCAGAGTTAGAGGGAAGAGACGATGTTGCATTACGATATGATCCGCTACGAGATAATGTATCTAAAAATGCTTGGTGCGCTTTCCAACACTGATTACTCCTTACAGTGGAGTACTTATGATTCGCCGGATCAGTTTCGACGTTTAATCTCTCAGATCCTTGAACGGCATTTCCTAGGCGATCAGGACAGGATCAAAGTTGGCCGGAAAACTCTTAAAGAATGGGCTGAGCTGCTACTAATTGATAAAGATTATTTTGATTGTTTCAAAGGTACACCAAGAGCATTGTGGTTTGCTCACCATTATATTTTTGAATATCCAGTATTACCTGCAGGGCTGACGCTTGGTGGGTTGGGGAATGACGTCGGTTGTTCAGGAAGATTTAATTCTCTTTTAATGGATAATAATATCTTCACAAATCTTGATTTCCCTAATTTGAATATCGACCTGGACGATATCGATTGGGACCTGATAACCAATCCAAAGGCCACAGCCTCGAAAAAACCGAAACGTGTTTTCTCCCGATTTTATCTGAACGCGGGAGCAAGTACCGATCTGTACAACCCCACCCCGGTAACTGAGCGTGAACTCATCAATGGTGTGATGAGATACATTGATGAAGCTCCATGCTCACTTGGAGATAAGATCTCTTATTTCAAAAAACTGCATGAGCGCTGGCTTGAGCAATATGATTTTTTTCTGACAGATTTTGACTGGATGTCACGTGATGATGAAATTCAGTTAGTCTATCTCTGGGACTATCTCAAAGGAAAAGAACGAATAGCGGGCTATCTTCGCCCTTATAATACGTCCATGCGTTATGACATGATTATTGCGGCTATGGATGTGTGGAACGTCCAGCCTGAAGAGAAGCTGGATTTTATTGAGAAGATGAAACATGCCTGGCAAGCTTCAAAATCTTATCGGCGATCTGCTAAATAGCGTTGTGATCTCAGTGGCTTCTTCGTCTGATTTCTCATTGTAGTGATGAATCTGAGTCGACCCTTTGAGTCGATCTAGGGTCCTCTCACTATCTCCTCCTTGTCCCGTTACGTACAGAGCACATAGTCGAGGTATGAAAATTAGAACGTTTACTTCTGGCTCGAAGCGTGCAAGCTAGCTGATCTGAAGGTCCGCTATGAGCGAGAAGCGGACGCTCAGGCTTCGGGAATACCGCCTGCTTTTTGTGTGATACAATGTCGTATCTGCTTCCATGAAAGTAAATTATCCAATGTAAAGATTCTGTCTTTTAACAGTTTTTGCTTTCCGCATTGCCTGTGGGCTGTGTGGGCTTCTGTTATTTAAGGTGAGAATCTTTCCGCATGAATACTTTGCTGCTTGCGCTTTTTCGCGCACTGCGTAGTCATGACTGGCTGCGCTTCCTTGGTTTTGCCTATATCCTGTCATCCCTTGGTAATGGACTTACTCAGGTAATTGTTTTTGGACAACTTTTACACTGGCAGGCTTCTCCTGCGACTCTGACGATGGTTTATATGCTGTCAATGCTGCCCAGTTTTATAGGGAGCATCCTGGGCGAAGCCCTGTGTAAGAAGGTTTCACCACTCCGAATCCTGATTTTTACAGAGCTGCTCGGCCTGCTTGCACTTATTTTTCCGCTATATGGTTTGCTACATCATAACGTTCCGGCTCTGCTTGCGGTGCAGTGTTCGGAAGCGCTATTCAGCGGCATGAGTTACCCAGCTCTAACGCTGCTGTTTAAACGCGGATTACCGCATGACGAACTACCTGCAGCAACCGCCATGGAAACGATAATTTTTGCCTCACAGGTTTTGCTGGGTACCGGGTTGGGCGTTTTACTGTTCGACCTGATTTCTCCTTTGAATCTCCTTGCCATTGATGCCGTGAGTTTTGTCGCTTCTGCTGCTTTGCTTCTGATGTCAGCCTCTGTTTTTCAGGCGATGGAGCTGCAACCTGAAAAAGCGGTGCCTGACACGCATAAGTTATTCTGGCGATGTTTATCTCCCCTGCAAAAACGAAGCGTTATGCTTTTACCTGCCCTAGCAGCTGTGGGTTCTCCCGCAATGGCGCTTTTACCTGCTCTTGCACAGGAAATAAGGCCAGAAGAGTCAGCCGAGCTGGCACTGCCGCTGCTTTTTGCGCGCAGCCTCGGACAACTCTGCGGCCCGCTAATACTTAATGCTGGTAAATTGCAGCGCTATTCCGCTAATAACAGGCTGTTGTTGCTATGCCTGGGCGGATACATCTGTAGTTATTTTTTATTACCTTTGTCCGCCGGCTTTCCGTACGCCGGGCTTATTATGATTTTCAGTGCACACATGGGTTCGAATATTGTTTTTGCTTTAGGTACGTTCGGCGTACTTAAGAACTTCGCAGAAACTCAGGTCGCCAAAGCCAGTGCACTTGCATGGCGCGGACAGGTTCTGACCGCGGCTATTTCTACCGGTATAACCAGTGTGATAGCGCAGAATTTTGGTGCTTTTACTGCTCTGTACAGCATTTCTCTGTTCAGTCTGGGAGGCGTCGGAGTTTTGCTCTGGTTAAACAGGACACCCAGAACAAATTAACACGGGGTTGTGCGTAGCATCATCAACAAAAGTGGGGAGCAGGTTTCTCCCCACTAATATAATGTCCGCTTCTGGCACAGAGCGGACATCCCAACCTGTATTAGATCATTAAAATTGCCATAAGTTAAGCCAGTAACTCTCAAGGTTGACGTAACGCTTGCGTATCGGGCTGAAAAACCAAATTTGATGATCGCTGAAAGATGGTTGCTCGCTAGCTTAATGCCTATGGTCAACTTGTAGGTGAAATAATAACAGAAGTCCCATCCAATGCGTGTTATAAGCGAGTTTGAAAACCTCCTCACTGGTGGTTTAGAGGCATGGCATGAAATTACGAATCACAAGAGCAATCGGCCGCAGCAAATTCTCGCCACGTTGGGTTAAGGTTATCTGTTTACGGTTAACAAAAAATTATATTGAGCACTCCCTCAATGCTCTTCTGGCTAACATTGATGAATCTGAACTCTCTCCGGAGCAAGTCAAAGCGTTGACAGGATTAACCTGGCAAGGGGTAAGGGGATACAGGCGTGAGCACTTTTGATTAAGCATGTTTCGAGCCAGTAATGTCTGCTCCTGGCACGGAGCGGACAGACCAAGCGACCTGTCAGATCGGCTATGAGCGAGGACCTGACGTCAGCAGTTGTTCTCACCATTGATGCAGAATCACCTAAATCGCGGTGTGTTAATTAACGAGGAACATATCATCAGCCTATAAGGGCTGAGCTGATATGCTTATTGCTTGGCTCGTGGCGATTCAATGTGTATTTTGTCATTCATTACCTTTCTCCACCCTTATATATTTTAAACCGCGATAATATTATTCGACTTCATTTCTTGGTAGCACATCTAGTTGTTCCATCAAGTGTCGAAATGATGGATACAAATCATTAATTGTCTGAATAAATTCAAAGTATTTAAATAATAGCTTTGATGCTACTTCTTCATCTACATTTGATCCACGCAGGAAAAGAGAAATCCCTATTTTATTTTCTAGATCTGTAACAAACTTTTGGATAAGAGGTTTTGACATTACTCGCTCAGGTTTGAATACTTCATCTTCGCACCATGATCTTACGACATCCACGAAATTAAGATTGGCGAATTCTGGTCGATTTTTCTTTTGACCATTGAATCTAATCTCTATTTCTTTGTTTAGTGGGGAGGCTAGATCATTGACAGAATCTTTTAATTCATTAATTAAGGTGTCAACGTGTGTTGAAAATTCGTTTTCAACAATACCTGGAGCCAAAGAATACAAATAGTTTTTAAGAATATTTAGGTCCGAAAATAACACTGACTCAATACAGTATCCCATATGACTATATGGAGCACAACGCTTTCTAAGAATATTTTGTTTAAGATCATGGTCAACAGTGTTTGTAGAAAAGTCTCGATCAAAAATAACATGCCATGATTTGCCATTTAGAATCGAATTTAAAGTTCTTTTATTATACTCAACCTTTTGGAGAATATTATCTTTCCCTCGTAACGGAAAGAAAACTACATTTTTTAAACAACCAATTGGGTTAGTAATTTCTTTGATCTTTAGGTTAAGTTTCTTTAGATATTTTTCATCGTCCTCACCTTCAACAAATGCGATTAGTTTGGCATTGTTAAGTCTCTCGAGGGATAAAATCACCCCCCCCAATGAGTTTTTTATAATATCGAAGCTATTTGGGTTGATTGCTTCTAGGTGACCACTTGATTTAGCGTCTTCGTTTAAGAAGAATACTTCACCTTCTCCTGCGCTGGTCACAAATTGATCGTTATGACTGATAATAAAAAACTGATTGTGATCTATTTTTTTTAAATGGGCGAGAAGGTTATGTTGCAGCTTTGTGTGGATGTGTGAGTCAGGTTCGTCAACAAGCAGTAACTTGAGGGGAGCATCTATAAATTCAACAGTAGATAGTATTTCTACAATTTGAAGAAAACCACTACCTTGAAGGTGAAGGTCATAATATTTTGATCTATCGATTGAAACATCAAGTTGAATGAATTCATCTTTATTTTTTCTAGCATCCGAAGGAATAATGAACTTGACATCTTTCTCAAGTATTTCAGATATGCTTAATTCTAAATCTGATATTGACTTTCTTTTAGAGATTATTTTGTTTCTAAGGACCTCGTGTGAATAACCTTTTTGGATTTTTCTCTTAATCTGAGCCTCATTATAGTACGGCTCAAATTGATGGACTCCTGCTACTGGTCTCGTCTGGTAAATAAAGATAGCTTCATCCAAAAATGCCCCCCCTTTACAAAATTCTTCCGCAAAGTTAGTGAACTGATTTTCATCTATTGGTTGAACACGGAAAAAAGCATTTTCGATTGATGTTGGACATGTGACTTTGAATCCAAGCTCCCAACTCTTATCATTCTCCTCTTCATTTTTTAATGTCAGAGTAATTTCAGAGCATTTCCCTAGATTCGGATCTCTTGGATCGTGAAAAAGATCCTCATCACTTGTGATTCGCAAAAAATCCAGTTCTTGATAATTAACATATCTGTTTGTTGACTTCTTAACTTTATAAAACCCTTTCCTTGAAGCAAGGATATAAGTTTTATAACATTTCTCCCATAAATGAATAGCTTCAAAAACAGTTGACTTCCCAGCGCTATTTTCCCCAATAATGATATTAAAATCAGGATTTGGATTGATAGTAATATTTTTAAAACTTTTGAAGTTTTTTAATGATATTCTATTTATTCTTAGCTTCATTCAGACTCCCTAAACTAAATCGGATGTTTATTCATTTGTATCAACAAACAGCCCTTTCTTTTGCCCTAATAGCCATCAGCAACTTGACGCCTGCCTAGGCATAATCAGCCTTTTGGGGGTCGTCCATGAACAGAACCCCGATTGTTCTGAATAAATACATTATTCATACATTTCTTGCAACATTTCACATGTCTATCTCAATAAAAAGCAATGAAATTTTTAGTGTTACGGTCGAATGTATCTGTGACATGCCCCATTGACTAACACAGGCTGAGGTTTGCAGCCTCTACTTACAGCACAAAGTTGACGGGCAGCCTTGAGCGAAAAACGAACATGTTCCTTTGTTGTGGTTAGCTAAAACTGCATCGCGCCCTGAGGCGGGGCGTCAAACCTCATACCATTGTTGCTACAAATCTTTGTCCTGGTTTATCAAATCTTCCATTGCAAAGAAAATTATTGGATAATCGTCTTTATTAATATTACTGTTTGATTTTTGGTAGCTAATAGCTAAAAACAGAAAGAAATGAGCGATGACAAAAGAGAAATTATATAAATTACTGTATGATATTTGGAACAAATCCAATCGTGCTTATTTTTCTGGCATCGGGGTTATTATATGTAATAACCCCGATAGTCTTCCAATCACAAGTCTTCGGAATATAGATCCCATACAGAATGATTCCACATTGGAATTATTATCAAGAATTTCCAACAAAAATAGCGAATACCACGATGGCTTTCACATCTTAGATGAAGCAGGAAATGTTACTTATACCGCACAATATTTTTCACCACCAATCATAGAGAACATCAGTTTTGACAGGTCAAGACTCGTCGGTGGACGTTTTGTTGCAGCCCTTTATGGCTCTTGCATTGACGAGATTAAACTTACAGGGATTGTAAGCGAAGGGGATCGTCTTTCTATATTTGAGGCTGGTAAGGAAGTTTATTATGAGGAGTTGCAATGATAAACCTTCTCCCAATAGGGAAAATAATCTCAATAATCGCCGTTCTCTATGCGACAGCCTGCTGTCTGATTTTATGGGGCGTATATGATGAAAGCACAACTTTCGTGACAGCCCTATCAATTGCATCTGGAGGTTCGTTTCTTCTTAATACTTTTTTGATATCAATTTTTTTCTTTGGGTGGCGAAAGTTATGGCAATGGTTCCCTAAACTAAATGACCTACTCTTCCCTGATTTGAACGGAACCTGGAATATGGTTATTCATTGGGAATGGGAAGATAAAAAAGGTACATCCCACGCACAAGCAACTATAAAGCAGGATTTTCTTAGAATTGGAATGGATGTCGAAGCTGACGACTCCGATTCTCAGACATTGGTGGCTAAGCCTAAAAAGGATACCGAAACGGGGCGACCAGCACTCTACTACGTTTTTTTAACAACCCCCAAGCATAAGGCAGGTTATGGTGCACAAGATCCTTACAGAGGCACAGCTATTCTCAAGCTAAATCTTAATGGTAAAGAAGTGCTAAATGGGAACTACTTCACAAGCCGTAAAACAGTAGGTCATTACGAGCTGACACGCATTGACTAATCGCTAGCCAGCGGTTGACGGCCCCTTACTGGGGGCCAATATCCTTAGAAACTTATCGTAGATAATGCTCAAAACCTAAACACGGTTTTTATATAAACTGATTGATTAGTTATCGAAATCCTTTCCCTATAGACTTGAAGAAAGGTAAATGTACAAGACCAGAAAATGAAAATGCGAATTGATTCGCTCTGGCCAAGACCACACTGCTTAGCTGGTAAATAATAACAGCTATATCAAACATCAATCTGACACGAATATTTAAAATGCCGGTGTCCTTGGTTCGATTCTGAGTCCGGCACCACTATTTTGTTTTTCTTTTTCACATCACATTCCGACTACAGGTTAAAGTTCCCAGCAACGTCCGTTCTTGGCACACAGCAGTCATTACTCTCATTCGTGACGCTCCTTTTAAACTGCCCCGGAGGACGGATCGTTTTGACTAAATGCACTATCTATTACCCTCAGCCATTCACTAAGAGCATATGTTACGGGCTTAGCGACTGTCAGGCCGAAAATCAGCGTGAGGTAATACAAAAGCGGTTACCAAACGTATTGAAAAGCCTGCCAGGATGCAAAAGATGCTGTTCCGGCAGGCTATCAAAACGGTCTTAAAACAGAACGCTGCACTGTAGTTGAAAGTAATTCATGCAGTATAGACGTCTATCGTTGGTGTTATTTCTTACAATGAATTTCCCATTCCTTGACGGCGAATGTGTCCATCATGCCTGAAATGTAGTCAACCACAGCCCGCGCTTTTTTGGTTTTTAACTCATTCGGCTCTGTTTCAGATAACGAAGACTTGAGCTCAGGTGACAGAAACTTATAGTTGTCACCGGAATTATAAAACGCATATAAATCACTGATGATCTTATTTCCTTCAAACTCGTAAGTCAGTATGTTTCTTTTGCGCATGATGACTCTGAAGAGCAGCTTTTTAAGACCTTCAGCAAGTTCCTGTAACGTTTTGTACCCAAGCTCTTCATAACCATTTTTACTTTCAACGACGCCAATATCCATGACCAAGCGGTTAACGATATTGGACGTCAGCTCTTTTCGAAAAATTATGGCAAATTCTTCTGATGACTTCAGTAATGTTGCCTCAGATGCAGTTTTCTTGGACGTACTGACAATCTCATTGAAGTGCTTAAGAGCAACGTTGTAGTCTGGTGACTTGAGAAATTCATACTCAATATCTTCGATAGTCACCATGTTCCTGCTCAACGCATCTTCCAGGTCATGCGCTGCATAGGCGATTTCATCGGCGAGATCCATAATCTGTGCATCAATGGTTTTTTCACCCGCCTTCATGTCTAGTTGTTTATCTTTCAGCAACTGCGTATAGAAGGCATAGTCATCATCATAAATGAATTTATCTGAAGTGGATTTTGTATTTGGATACTTGATGACAGACAATAAGCTGCGGTAGGTGAGATCTAAACCTGCACAGCGGGCATATTTTTTCTCGAGTTTTCTCAAGATACGAAGCGCTTGGGCATTTCCTTCATATCCGCCGATTTCAGCGGATAAGTTGTTAAGCTTTTTTTCCCCTGAGTGCCCGAATGGAGGGTTCCCAATATCATGGGCCAGTGCTGCCAGCTCAACAACAACGGGGAATTGCAATTTAAGATCTGATGCAATACTGCGTGCTATCTGTGCGACTTCAAGGCTGTGGGTTAAGCGGTTTCGGTTAAATTTCTCAGGATCTACTTCAAAAAGCTGCATTTTCCCCTGAAGCCGTCGGAATGAGGATGAGTAAAGAATTCGTGCATAGTCTCGCTGGTAATCATCTCTGTTTCGGGCTTCAGAGCTGACATCAGTATGCTCACGGCTATGTCCCAGCGCATCAATCAGTTTTTGCTCTTGCTTCTTCGCAAAAGCTATTGTTTTGTCATCGTACATATTACATCCTTGCTGTATTTGAAAAATCTCAACAGATAACTTCCCCTCTCTGTTCGAAAAGGGTGGCGGGTGAAGTTGAAATGCATAATGAGTGTTTTACATAATTCTTTATATTTTTATCAACCGCGTTTTGTGCTCTTTTGTATGCGGTCTGCCAAAAGCCCAGCAATTAGCCCTAAGAATCAGTTTTTATCGCCATGTTTTGCGTATACGATTGCCTGATACATCGGTGTAGAACGGGATTTGAGAGATTTTCTATTGTTCTGGTGAGCTGCCCTAATTTTGAAAATTTGTTGAGTTAACGGTTTCCGCTTTTGGCACGAAGCGGACCTCGTTTAGTCCTGGGCTACACAAGGTCCTTTACGTATTAATCTAAAATTCCAAATTATTTCAGACAGATATTATCTCAGTGAATCCCCGCCTTCCTGACTGGAACGCGGGATTTTTAATTTTTCACGCTGAGACTACTGTATGAATAAACCTGATGGCCTTCAGGCCTTTGAACAACCGCTTGCGTCGCTTCCGCGCACGCTTCGCCAGCTTATTCTTGAACGTATCCAGAACCTGACTCACTACGAGCCGGTGATTGGCATCATGGGCAAAAGTGGTGCTGGTAAATCCTCTCTCTGCAACGAACTTTTCCGGGGCGAGGTGTCCCCGGTGAGTGACGTGAATTCCTGTACTCGCGACGTACTGCGCTTCCGGTTGCGCAGCGGTCGTCACAGTCTGGTGATTGTCGATTTACCGGGGGTAGGTGAAAACGGGTGGCGGGATCACGAATACCGTGCCCTGTACCGTCGAATGCTGCCGGAGCTGGACCTGGTGCTGTGGGTCATTAAGGCCGATGATCGGGCTCTGACCGTGGACGAGCAGTTCTGGCACGGTGTGATGCAACCTTACAGGCAAAAGGTACAGTTTGTGATTAACCAGGCCGACAAAATCGAACCCTGTCATGAATGGGATACTCTCACCAGCAAGCCTTCACCGCACCAACTGGGAAATCTTAAAGCGAAGCAGGCTGCGATTATGGCGATGTTTAAACCGCATCATCCGGTCTGCGTGGTGTCAGCCCGCACTGGATGGGGCATTGAGGAGATGGTGGCAGCCATGATGCGCTGTCTGCCTGACCGCGCCACCAGCCCGGTGGTGACACAATTGCACGGGAGACTTTGCACAGAGCCGGTAAAATCGCAGGCCCGTGACAGTTTCGGTGACGCTGTGGGCCGGGTTTTCGATACGGCTGAGTCATCGTCGTTCCTGCCTGCATCGCTGAAAACGGTGATTAGTAGCGTGCGTGATGCGGTGGTGTCGGTCGCTCGGGCCGTCTGGGACTGGATTTTCTTATGACAAACCGCTTATGGCGGACATTCCCTGTCCTTTTCTCGCTCAATTAATGAGCAACTAACCCATCGATTAGGCGCAAAGCCGCATCATGGCTGAAATCCACATACTGAAAAAATACGCCTTCCCATGTCCATACCCTGTCCAACCCCTTCGTTACACTAATCACTTAATTTTCAGCCTGTTAACAGGATGGAGAAAATCTAATGTCCCAGACTGAGCGTCGCCATGAACGGCTGGCGGTTCGGCTGTCCCTCATTATCAGTCGCCTTGTTGCTGGCGAAACACTGAATATGGGCCTTCTTGCCGCAGAGTTTGGTGTATCGATCCGCACCCTCCGCCGGGATTTTCGTGAGCGACTGATGTACCTGGATCTGGAATATCGCGATGGCACCTGTCGTCTGCTCTCTGGTAGCCATCAACGCGAACTGATTGTACTTACTTTTGCTCGTCAGTCAGGCGTGGAGGCCCTGTTTCCTGACATGGATAACCATATGGTCAGTTCCCTGTTAAGTGGAACCGGTGAGTCTCCTTGTCTCATATGGGCAGAGTCAGAGTCATTGTCGCCACCCAGGCCTGGCATATTTACACGCCTTGTAAGGGCCATATCAGAGCATCGTCGCGTGACGCTGCTGGCTGAAGGTTGTCGTTGCTCAGGGCTTGCACCATATCGCCTCGTACTCTGCGGCGGGCACTGGTATCTGACTGGAGTGCACCATCATCGCGTGGCGGTGTTTCCTCTGAACGATATCCATGCAGTTACCTTGCACCCGGAACTGTTCGTGCCCGACCTTCAGATTCGCAACGTTCTCACCGAACCGGAATTCCTCAGAGCTCTTCCCCATTTTCACGTTTTTCACTCACTGCTCGCCAGAACCGGCGACGGTCTTTTACCTCATAAGGAATCATGATGAAGAAATTACTGACCACAACGGCACTGGCCGTCAGTCTCTGCGCTGGCGCTATCTTTCCGGCGTCTGCTGAAACTGTCGTGGGTACCGTCAAATTCTGGCAGTACATGCAGGCGGATGGCTGGAAATCGGCCGATGGCATGGACGACGACACGCTGAACAATACGCTCTACCAGGCCAGTGTCATTGGCAATTACCCCTGGACTAAACAATTTCTTCTGCGTCAGCGGGGAGGTGGAGCTTACTTTCTCGCCGACAAAAAAACGCACACCGTGCGCAAGCTGAATCTGAAACCTGCCAGCGGTTATTACTCCGACCTGACATCGGTCTATCAGGGTGAAGACCAGGGGAAAGGGTGTTACTTCACTATCATCGACACCCAGTATCAGCTGGAGCTGGTTAATGAACCTCACAGCAAGCAGGTGCTTGCTGCATTTCCGGAAAACTGTGTCAACAAACAGCAGCAGGCTACCCTGGCGGTGAAGCGTTCTGCCTCAGATCAGAAATTGCAGCAGTGGGTAGCCCAACAGAGTCTGGCTGAGTTGTGCCGACGAACTGGCAACTGCTGAAGCAACGGAACGGACGAATAATAAGGAATCTGTACCATGAAGAAATTGTATCCACCTGTGCTTGCCGTTCTGACAGTTATCGGTGCAATGAGTGCCTCTGGCTGCGACAGCAAGGAAGATGCTGGCGTGAAAGCGATAGCCAGGTTTAAAGACCTGACTCCGCCGCCTTTCAGCAAGGTTATCTCGCATAAATCCGATATTGCCCAGGAATGGGTAAAAAAGGATGCCTTCGGCACACCGCAATATACGGTGATGAAAACCCGCCAGTCACCGGAAGGATGTGAGTCAGGCAATTATTACTACATTGCTGATATGCAGCAGAAAACGGTGCAGCCACTGATGGCAGCCCTGTGCCTTGCGGACAATATCACCCTGAGCTTCAGAATTGAAACCGACAGCTATACGGGTGAAAAATCGGTGGTGTATTCGCACGATGGCAAGGAAATGGGAAAACTCTATCTGCCGGAAAATCAGGAGAAAAATCCATGAAGAAGCTGAAAGGCGTTATCTCAGTTTTCGCTCTGAGCCTTTGTCTGCTGTCACCGGCTCAGGCCGAAGAACAGCGTTACATCAGTATCCGCAATACAGACATGGTCTGGGTTCCAGGCAATGTCTGCGTCTGGCAGTTTCGCCTGGACAACGGCGGAAGTGGTGAAGGATTCGGGCCTTTGACACTTTCCCTGCGTCTGAGAGATAAAGGGGGGAACACGCTGGCGATGGAGAATATGGCAGTGGCTGCGTTTGGCGACAGCGATGCCACTCGCTCTCAGGAAGCCTCGCTGGAGAACGAATGCGTGGAAAACGTTATCTCCGTCGAAATCATGAAGGCAACAGAAGAGCGTAATGGTTACCAGATTGACCTGCCACTTTCCGTTTTCGACCCGCAGTACTACCGACCTGTACAAGTCACGGTTGTCGGTGGTAAGGCATCTTAGCCGATTCGTTATCTGTTTGATTCAGCACCTGTCGCTAGTGCCACAGGGGCTTTTTATTTTAGGGAGCCTGTATGACTGAACGCACTGAATTGCCTGATGGAGCGTTTACTCGCCAGCAGGCAGAGGCGGTTGCGTCTCAATATTCGAACGTTGCTATAGAGGACGACCAGGGGACACATTTCCGTCTGGTTATCCATCATGAGCGTTGCATGGTCTGGCGAGCCTGGAACGTTGAGCAGGATGCCGGTTACTGGCTAAACAGGTATATCGCTCGTTATGGCATCCGCAAATTTCCTGCATAACCATCACCAGCGCATCATCGTTATAAACAAAGTCAGGCCACACCTCCTTCGGGATGTGTGGCCTTTTGTATTTTTACCCACTTAATAAGGAGTTATCCATGCGATTAGCCAGCCGCTTTGGCCGTATAAATCAGATACGCCGTGACCGGCCTTTGACCCACGAAGAGCTGATGAGTCATGTCCCCAGCGTGTTCGGGAGTGACAAGCATGAATCTCGTTCAAATCGTTACACCTACATCCCGACCATCACCATCCTCGAAAGCCTGCAGCGTGAAGGCTTTGAGCCGTTCTTTGCCTGCCAGACAAAGGTTCGGGACCAGAGCAAGCGGGAGCACACCAAACACATGCTTCGCCTGCGTCGTGCCGGTCAACTGACCGGGCATCAGGTACCGGAAATTATTTTGCTCAACAGCCATGATGGCTCATCAAGCTACCAGATGCTGCCGGGGCTATTTCGAGGCGTCTGTACCAACGGCCTGGTCTGCGGTCAGTCATTCGGCGAAGTGCGGGTACCGCATAAAGGTAATGTCGTCGAGAAGGTGATTGAAGGGGCTTACGAAGTGCTTGGGGTCTTTGACCGGGTGGATGAGAAGCGCGATGCGATGCAGTCACTGGCGTTGCCAGAACCAGCCCGGAACGCACTGGCGAATGCCGCACTGAAGTATCGATTTGGGGAAGACCACCAGCCGGTCACGGTATCGCAGTTGCTGACTCCACGTCGTCGGGAGGACTACAGCGATGACCTGTGGACCGTATACCAGCGCGTGCAGGAGAACCTGATGAAAGGAGGTCTGTCAGGGCGAACCGCTCAGGGGAAAAGCAGCCGCACCCGTGCTGTTACCGGTATTGATGGCGATGTGAAGCTCAATCGCGCCCTGTGGGTAATGGCAGAAAACATGCTCGCGTTTTTCGGGCGTTAAACAACCGTTCCGGCATAAGGAGATAGTTTAATGGATACACACAACCCTCAGTTCGCTGAGCAGGCAGCAATTACTGCCTCAGTGGTCCCTGACGAGTTACGCATCGGCTTCTGGCCACAGAACTTTGGCACCATCCCGCAATGGATTACGCTTGAGCCCCGGATCTTTGCCTGGATGGACCGGCTGTGTACCGATTATCACGGCGGTATCTGGAATTTTTCGACGCTCAGCAACGGCGGCGCATTTATGGCTCCGGAGCCCGACGGTGAGAAGTGGACGTTGTTCAACCCGATGAATGGAAACGATGCGGAGATGAGCGGAGAGGCTGCCGGTATAGCGGCCTGCCTGATGGCATACAGCCACCACGCTTGTCGCACCGAATGTGACGCGATGACTGAGCACTATTATCGCTTACGTGACTACGCGCTAAACCATCCGGAATGCAGCGCCATTATGTATATAATCGACTGAGGAATACCTGACATGAATATCGCATTATCTCCGGTATCATCACAGCCTGAACTTTTTCCGCTGGCGGTTATGGCTCAACATGATTACCTGCTTACCGCGACATCCGGATTAACACCCTATGCTCAACGGACCATCCGACGCGCTACCAATCTGCTGGATAAATATCTGCGCCAGCCCGGTATATCCTTTACCTCAAGTACTGCTGCCCGTGACTGGCTTCGGTTACAGCTGGCAGGACAAGAACGGGAAGTGTTTATGGTGCTCTATCTCGATAACCAGCATCGTTTACTGGAGAGTGAAACGCTATTTGCCGGTTCGATTAACCATGTGCAGGTCCATCCCCGTGAGGTAGTGAAATCAGCGCTTCGTTTCAATGCTGCGGCCGTGGTGTTGGCGCATAACCATCCATCCGGTGATCCGGAGCCCAGCCAATGTGACCGCAACATTACGGGCAGGCTTAAAGAAGCGCTGGCACTGGTTGATGTGAACACACTCGATCATCTGGTTATCGGTTCAGATGGAATTGTGTCGTTTGCAGAGCGAGGCTGGATATGAGGGCACTTCAATGAAATCTACTGACTCAGAGAACGATTCATTTCTCAAGTGGGGGCTGAATCGTAATGTGACGCCTTTCTTTGGCGCTCGTCTGGTACAGGAGGGAAACCGACTGCACTATCTGGCTGACCGGGCCAGCATTAGCGGTGAATTCAGTAACGCAGAATCTTTGAAGTTGGATGAAGTATTCCCACATTTTATCAGCCAGATGGAGTCGATGTTGACTACTGGTGAAATGAATCCTCGCCATGCCCACTGTGTCACCCTGTACCACAATGGTTTCACCTGCGAAGCCGATACCCTTGGCAGTTACGGCTACGTATACATCGCCGTTTACCCCACTCATCGTTAACTACTTTCACAAGAGCAAATATGAAAACTCTACCTGCAACAACTCCGCAGGCGG
>Ga0160506_100003_pt1 | contig 143003 bp, 150 predicted proteins | sample DID2874_E49MG_FD_108204 | JGI IMG/M metagenome (GOLD analysis project Ga0160506, IMG submission 108204) | Enriched chicken feces microbial communities from UW Madison campus, WI, USA - DID2874_E49 MG | ecosystem: Host-associated > Birds > Digestive system > Large intestine > Fecal | place: USA... | reverse complement strand
CTTATCCAGGCGCGTGGCGTTATCGAGCAACACTACGGGAGAATTACTCCCCAGCGGCGGATTAAAGGCCATGTTTTTTTGCTCCAAAAAGAGGATTCGCCCAAACGAGGGTTTGAGCGAAAGAAAGTTAATCGGGGAAATTTTTGGTTTTAAGAGACGCTGCCGGGGTATGGCGCGTCGTCGTACTGGTAGAAAATGTCGCTGTACTGTCTGGTCGTCACCTGGCAGGTTCCGTCCGCCTGCGGGGCTATCTCCTCAAAAATGGCGTCATAAACACTGCGCGTTGAGCTGCAGAACACCAGCCGCGGCGGTTCGATACTCGGATCGTTTAACTGGATTTCATCAAAAGCAGCCTGCCACGGAACGGACAACTGATAATCCCCGACAAAGGTGGCCACCAGCAGCCCGGAGGCAGAACCATCCTGGTAACGCAGAATTGCGCGTGGGTTTTCAAAGGACCAGTCCAGCGGCTCGGAGACGGTAAATACCGTTTGACCGCCAGATGTGGCCATATCCATAACCAGACTACTTACCGTTTTATTACCCGGAATGTCATCCGTCAGCAGAATGCGATCGCCATACTGATAGACCAGCGCATCCAGTTCTGTTGTCGTGTTATGGCCCAGCCGTTGATGCAGGTATTTCATCAGGCGGCGCATGCCGATTTGATAGGCGCGGTTCGGGTCAAGCACCCCATCGAGGGTATAACTCTCAATTTTCCTCGGTGTGGGGTTATCCGGAGTCCGGCATTGCACCGTTTCTTCTGACCACGTCGTGCCATTGATATAAGTGACATCCACACCATCGTAATCATCGGCGGACGGCGCCGAGAAGGTGGTCTGTAACTCTTCGGTCATTTCATGCGGGCTGATAATGCCGGACCAGTTTTTAATCCCTTCCCTGCCTACAGATGCGAGCCCGTCACTCAGCAGGAAATATGATTTCCCCGCCGTGGTGATCTTCTGCAGCATTTCCAGCGCGGAGACACTGTCGCCTGTCGCGAAGTCGAAATACTCATTTTTCGGGGTCCAGTAGGTTGCCTCAAGGGTGTTAATGGCTTCGGTGTCCATTGCCAGGCCAAGAGAATTACCAACATGAAACAGCGCGCTGGAGATGCGCCGCGGGGCGCCAGTATCATAAATACGCGTGGCCACAACGTTTACGCGCCGATCAGACTGCGCCGCCAACTTGCCGCCAGATTCCACCGTCACGGCCATTAATGATACACCGGCATATGATGCTGGCCGGTTCAGTAACCTGCCGCGCAGCGCCTGCCAGTACATCGAATCACGCGCGTTATTACTCCCCTGCTCATTGCGCCGGCGGCACCGCACCTCAACCAGACCAGGGGTAGCCAGTTCAAAGCGCTCAGTGAACCCCAGGGCATTTATGTTCTTCATTTCGTAAACACCCTGCCGGCTTATCCACCCGGTACCGGAACCATACACCCGATACTGGATTTCCCATTCACAGTGCCTGACGCGCTTCTTACCTTTGTTGTCAAAGCCGCAAATGCCGGAAGGGAATGAAAAATTCACTTCAAATGCATTTACCACCTCATTATCCGGGCAGGCAAGAAACGGGCCCATCCAGCTATTGTTGTCGTTAATCCCGGTCGCCTGGTAATCAATCATCGTCCTGGGTGAGAACCCCGGCCAGGTAGGATCAATGCCTCCGTTAATCATGCGCTGTACCGTCGCGGTCGTACCATCTGCTGAGGCAATACGGTATTCATTTCCCCGGTGCGCCAGCGACAGGCGCTGCGTCCCTTCAGGAACGCCGGAAAATGCTGCACCGCCAGCACTGCCATAAGCGAGGGTGACATTGGCGGTGATCGCCGGGCTGCCGCCACTGGATGCGGTACCATCAGTGAAAACCGGACTATCCCCGAATACGGAAACAGGAAGTGATGATGCGGTAATACTACCGCCCAGCCACGGGCTTGACTTCTCAATGATACGCACTATCCCGCCATCATCCTGCGCGACCAGGTTAGACCCGGCGATCGCTTCATTGATTGCCGCCAGCAGGCCAGACATATTGCCGTAGTTAGCGATCAGCGAAACGGTATAAGTAGTCGCCTGCCATGTCAGGGTAAACGTCTGGCTGCTGATCGAAAAATCATAGGTTGTTGGGGCTGCACTGCCGCGTAATGAAGCTGCCGATCCCCCCACACCCGGAACAGCATCCTGCTTTGGCGTGAACGTAGCGATGAAGAGATCATATTCTGCCCCGTTAATTTCCAGCGTAACAGGCATGCCGGCATAGGGGTTAATCTCAGTCAGCGTGTCACTGAACAGGACGCTGTAACCCGATGAAGACGAAATCAGGTAGTTGGTCGGCGCGATGATAGTCACCAGCGCACCTTCCACCCAGGACTCAGGCAGAGAATCATCGCCATCATCATCGCTCAGCCCGGTGAACGAAACCGACGATCCCGAAACGGTCATGCTGTCGGCGGTAATATCGGATGAATCAGGCGCTGTCTGCGCCATATCAAGGCCGCTGCCGCTGGACGTTCCGCCCACCTCGGTAGAGTTGAACCAGTTTTCACTGCGGCGATCGCCGGAAACATCCGCCCCCGGCGGATACAGCGTCCAGGAGAATGAATCACCCAGGGCGGAAATAGGCGTCGAACCAATCCTGATATCGCCGTTAGCAAATGCCACATTTCCACGACTCACGCAGATCAACATCTCAACTGTCATTCTGGTTGGGTCATCAGGGTTAAAACGACTGACCGGCTGAACAACATAATCCGGATAAACCCGCGCACGCCCGAACAATTCCCGGATAGGATCACCAAGTTTTGCCGTGTTCGCTTTTGCCGGATTTAAGTCCAGAGACTTACCCGTAGATGAATCGTAGGCCCCCGTATCGAGGTTATTCATCATGTAGATGGAATAAGCTGCAGCGGCTACCGCTACAACCAGGGCGGCAATGGCAAAGCCTGTCGCGTAAGGGACGGGGTAAATCTTCACGTCAGTATCTGGTAACAGTTCGCACCGCGGCCATTCCTCTGATGCTACGGGCACGCCATCAATCTCAACGCTGATTGGCTGTGGCAGCCCGGGATCATAATTTTCGACATTCCTCTGCATCCACTCATGCAGGGTTATGCGCGCATGCTGATGGCTTTCAAGTGGTCCGCCAGGTAACCGGGAGGGATAAATACTGATCGTCATCGCCAGAATTCCACCTTGATAAATCGCCGTTTAAATTTCCAGACCGGCATAAAAGAAACGTTCGAGCCGGGGTTACATTCCGCTACCTGCAGCAACCCGTTCAGCTCAACAACAATCCCCACATGGGTGACCATTGTTCCCGAATAACACGCCACGCCAGCGCCGACGCATGGTTCACAACGCTCAAGCTTCAACATCAGCTTTCTGGCTTCTTTATCAAGGCCGCCGCCATCTTTGGTCACACCTGCAAAGTCTGGCCATTCGGGTAATCCAAGGTCGCGTCGTATCTCATTTACGATGCCAAAGCAGTCGAGTTGCGGATACACTCTGCCGCCCTTCAGCCAGGTGACCGAAAGGTATTTATCAGGTTCAAACATGGGGAAACCTCAACTCATGTAACGGAGGCCGGGATACTCATTAAGGGTGTAACGGAATCTCGGCCAGGCGGTATCGAGAACGTTCATATAGCCGGCTGTGATTTGTGCCTGCAGCGCTGTCCAGGATCCCGATTTGATAGCGAGCGTATACGGCACGGTAGCCGGAGCGTTAAGGTCCGTTGAAACATATTGCCTGTAAGTCATAGAGCCATCTTGCCTCGCTGCCAGGGCATCACGAATCGCTGTACTCGCCTCCCCTTTTATGTTGCTGACAGCGAACTTCAAATCCTGTGTACCGTCGCTGTTTCTGGCCGGGATGGCGATATCGATAGCTGCGGCTGAAAAGGTTATAACAGCGCCATTTTCGGTCGTCGCTGTAATATCGTCGTAGCCCTTGCAGAAATAATGCACCGTCGAACCGATATTGATTTGCAGCGTTTCAATGATGACTTCCGATCCGCTACTGGCATAAAGCCGGTTAAGCACCGTCATGCTTTGGCCACTCCCTGTTTAATGCGATATCAAGCAGTGAACTACCTGCTATCCACTCGGGGTAGTTACCCCACGGCGGAGGCAATAGTGGACGCTCCCATAACTCCAGCGTCGCCGAATACCGCCAGTAGATGGGAGCCACCAGCACTGGCCCCTGATAGATATCCGTAAAACGACATTTGTAGAATTTTATGCCTGCGGGGGTTTGCAACTTCATCATGAACCAGGCCGCACCATCAGAGAGCGCATCGCGGTACCACGATTCAAACGTTAGCCCCTGAACATCGCTCTCCATAAACCAGGATACAGTCGCTTCCGTGGGAGTCGAGGTATACGCCCTGCGTTGTCTCGCCCGGCCTGTGGTGAGTTGAGTTCGTTTCAAAGGGCTGACTGGCTGGAATCCATAGCCTTCTTGTAAAGGCATAGGGAGATAGTCATGCGGATAAAATATTTCAGCCATTACCCTGTTCTCCGTCCAGTGTTATACCCCCCAGTTAATGCCTTGTGCACTTGGCCAACCCCTTTTGCCAGATCGTTAGCAACCTGCTGGTAACCTTGTTTTGCTCCTTCACGAGTAGCCTGCTGTACAAGCAGCACAGTCGCGTCAGAAGGATTTCCATTGATGGTTATTGGAGGAACCGTGACTGTGGGGCGGATGATGGTCGTTTGCTGGCTGTTGCTAACGTTCTGAACGCCAGTCCCAAACCCCGAACGCCCCAATGTGGCATCAAGTGGCTTGCCGTTCCGTAACGCCTCAAGTTGTGACACGCCGATTCGATTTGTAGACTCCTGGTCGAAAACGTACTCCCCTTTATGAACAATACCCGCTGGCTGATACTTTCCGCCTGAGCCAGTATATCCACCAGAAGCAAAGCCGACGGCGGCAGCACTGGAGATGCTGGACGTTATTGTAGCCATGAGGCCTGCAACAGTAGCCATCGCTGCTAAGTTGTATGGAAATGGCTGGCTTGAAAGCGCCTGGGCCATTGCCATTGGCAATTGAACAGCTGCCTGAGCAAGTGCAAAAGCTTTCTGCGTAACAAATGCCGCTTTATACATCACGGATTGCTCGCCGAACATCGCCCCCATCGAATCGGTGATACTGGAGAAAGAATTTTGCGCTGATTGCGTCTGTGCGGCATATACTGCGGTGCTTAGTGCTTGCTGGTTCTGTTGTCCTTGCTGTTGGAGAGCCAGCAATTGCTGCTGCTTCTGCTGCTCATTCAGTAAAGTACTTTGTGTGATCGCCTGCTGCTGCTGGTTCAGCCAGGAAGCATAATCAGTCTGGGCTTGCTTCAGCTTTTCGATAACCTCAAGCTGCGGCTCTATTTGCAGCCCTATCATGTTCAATCCCTGCCCTGACAGGTCACTATTGGTTGCTCCAGACGTCAGCGTACCACCGGCCTTGTTCACACCTGATATAACGGAATCAGGCAGCACTGATTTACCAATCAGGTCGCTCGCCTGCTTCCCAGCAGCCTCCGGCGTCAGTTTTTTCAGCTCAACCATCTTCTGAAGAATTTCGAGGCGTTTTTGCAACGTCTCATTTTGGCGCAATTCCTTTGGAGCAATTTGCTCCTGCATTTTCCGGTAGTCGTCCAGCACCTTGACTGAGTTTTGCAGGGCTTCCTGCTGCTTGTAGGCCTGTAGTATTTCGTCAGCACGGGAAAGAATCGACTTCTGGTCGGCGGTTAGCTGCGTTTTAGACTTAAGGTCAGCGATCTGCTGTTCGAACTTAACCCGCGCCTGGGTTGCGCTACTTAGCTTATCGCTGGCATCCAGTTGGTACTGCATGGCGGCAGTCTGCTGGTTTATCTGGTCAAGCAGTCGGGATGCTGCGTCCTCTGTATAGGTTTTACTTTTTATCTCTTTCTTTGGTGTTTCTTTGCTTTGTTTTTTGGCCTGATCCAGCTCCTTTTCACGAACGGCAATTAGAGCATTCGCTTGGTCAATCGCCTCCTTATTCCCTGAGAAAGTAATTTTTTTTGATTGAGCCCTCGCTTCCTTAAGCCTTGCCTCGGCGCCAGCAACTCTGTCAGCCGCCAAATACTCCTTATTAATCCAATCAACAGACTCTGCAACAGCTTTATTACCCTCAATAGTCAGAACATTCATCGTTGATTGCAGGTCGATGGCCTGTCCGATAAATCTCATTGTGGGGTCTATTGCACCACCAAGGGCAACATTCTGCTTACCTTTGTCGGCAGCTGTGTAATAGTTTTTGACCTTTATTGCCGCTGCCGTCCAGGAGTCGCCAATTTTCAGTATCTCTCGACGGTGCATGTCAATATCAGCATTCAGAGCCGTAAAATTAGCTGAATCCTTATATTGAGAAACTTTTTGTCGTGCTTCATCGTAGCTATATCCGACATCAATTAATTTATTTACTGCTTCGCTGGCACCGTCATTGGTCGTAATAAACATATTGCCAACTTCTTCAATAGCCAGCCCCGTCTTATCGGATATCGCAACCATGTTAAGTGCAAGGCGTTCGGCAGCATCACCATTAGCACCAAGCGATGTTGTAGCAATTTTCGTTGCTGCTTCAATCTCCAGCCGATTTTGGTAAACAGCATAAGTAAGGAGGCCAACTGCACCCGCAGCTACTGTATATGGGTTTACCAACCCCATGACGTAGGTGGATACACCTTTAATCGCAGGAATAATTCCACCGAACATATCTTTTAACTGCCCACCCTGCTGCATAAGCACCATAAAAGGGGACTGGCCTGTAGAGAGTCCGACTACGATATCCGTCATCTGAGCGGGGATCATGCGCATTGCAAAAGCTGTTTGGGCAGCAGACTGCCCAGTTTTTTTCAAGTCGTCACGAAAACCGGTTAATTTGTTACGAGTCTCTTCGATTCGCTTTGAATAAAGCTCAAATGTATCTGTATCTACCATCCCTTTAGATTTGAATTTCGCCAAATCCTGTTGTTGTTTGTCCAGCTTATTCAGGGCGGCATTCACCGGGTCAATACGATCGAGAAGTTCAGATAGAGCCTGCTTTTCTTCGTCCGTAGCCTTTGTCACCTTGCCAGCGCTCGTAGCTGCACGGTCTCCAGCTTGGGTCATTTTAACCAGTGCAGTTGCGAGATTATCGGCCTGCTTTTCTGCCCCAGAGCTGTCGATAATGATTGCGAGGCGTGAGGTTTGTTCTGTCATTTAGCGATCTCCGGGCAATAAAAAACCCCGCCGAAGCGAGGTTAGAGCTTTAAAACTGTTAGGCTTTTAATTCATTGACGGTAAAACATTATTGCGCCGATAATCGCCGCAAAGACCGCCAGCACAATCCCCGCGATTAACTTTACATTAACGTCAGCCAGCCTATCGCTGGCGCCAGCATCGTTAGTGTTAACTATTGCCTTCGAAGGGGTTACATCACTCCCGCAATGCTTGCACTTCACCGCTTCGGAGTTTATTAATTCTGCGCAGTAAGGGCATTTGACTGAAGTTGCGGACCCTTTTAACTTATCGCCCACCAGAGCAACGATGATACCGGCGATGGCTACGAACCCTCCAAATATCATGTAATTTTGGCGCGATGACATTAATCCAAGATTGTTAACCCTGTAACCACCGCTTGTCGCTACTGTCACATCCATGAATAGCGCAGATATCGCAAAGATCACCCCTATTGCAATCGCTATATAACCAATAATCTTCACTTACCTACCCCATCAGTTAAAAAGCCACCCGAAGGTGGCCTTATCAATCAGCTTGCGTTCTCGCAACCCGGCAGGCTGCGGTCAATCACAAGGTTGCCTTCAACACGCAGACCTATTTTACCAAACAGGAAAGCATGGTTTAGCTGAGTGACAACTACGTCTGACAGACCAACAGCACAACGATCTTTTTCAATCGCGCGGTCTGCTGCAGTTTTCACGTTAGGGATCCCAGTAGGGAAGATGATGACCGGGTAGCTATCTTCAGCAGTAACTCGTTTACCTTTGTAGAACTTGCCCCCATTAAGGTTGTAGTTTTTGGTGCTTGCTACAGTTAAATCTGCAACACGTACAGTACAACCCGAAAGTAACAGCACTCCAAGCGCCAATGCGATGACTTTTTTCATTATATGTTTCCTTTGATTGCAATCAGAAACATCCTAACATCATGAAAAAACAGGTCAATAACAAAACCCGCCGTTAAGCGGGTTATCATCACAAAGAATACATTGCACGGGCTCTGCGTTCCTGAATATGCATACCATGATGCTTACTCTGGTTTCCACACATCCAGCAAGAGCATAAACAAGGGGTTTGATAGACAATTCGTATAGAATTAAGCCCACCAGGAGCTGCATTGTAATAATGCATACGTTTTGCTTTAAGTCTTGCGGTGTGATGCCGACGCACCGCGCGCTTTTTTGATTTCATGATAGAACTCCACAGTAAATACTGGAGCGGTCACGCCTTCGCATGACCGCCTCAACGGGAGTTCTGAATAAATGATTCTTCTCATAAAAATAATGATAACACGTATAAATTGAGTGATTAACCATATCATCGCAAGCTATCTCCTTGTTATTTTCTCAATGAGATAACCCGCAGAAAGCAATATCGCTACAACAAGAACCATGCCTGACATCCACTTAGGCATTGTTTTTAGGATGCGCAGCACTTCCACTACGGCTTCAGGCCAACCCATAATCACCTCCCATTAAAATACTGGGATGAGTGTCCTACAGATAGTCGGTCGGAATCCCGACCAAATTATTTATCATTATATTCAACATATTAGGATTGGCCGTGTGTAAAAATTTACATAGATAATCCCGGTAGCGCTACCAGTAATGATTTTTTGCGGTCAGGATTCCGACCAAACCAATGATCATTTTCAGAGGCAACGCATAAACGATGATACAGAGAAGCTATTTAGTTTTATTTACCCTCTTTTGCTCTGCTGCCCACTCGTCACGCCACGTATCGTCGAGCGCTAGAATAGCGGCGTCAAACTCGGTGCGGTCAATCAGGATGGTGCGCGATGCCAGATATAGCTCAATATCATTCAGGGATAATGGGAGCGGTACTCCGGCCATGCCAGCATATTTCCTGCTGCGCGATATCATGGCATAGGCATTGAGGATCTCCCCTGTTACTGCATCAATTTCTGGCTCAGGAATCGGCGGAAGGTTCAATTGCTCCCGGCGCCATTTAGCCTTATCTCCCCTTTCGCCCCCGAACTCCTTTAGCCACGCCTGCGCCTCTAGGGCTTTTTTACGGTTTCCTGAGTCTGCTGCTCCTTACCCTGAGCTATGTTCGCAGCCTCTGCCAGAATCAGCCAATACAACGCGGGGTTCTGTTTCAGTAACGCGACGCCAAGTTCGGGCGTATACGCTACAGCCTTCTCAATACCATCCACCAGCTCACCTACTCCCTCCCAGTCTTTCAAAAGGAAGCGCGCGCAGTTATCGATGAGCAGGTCATCAATTGAGTCAATGTCACCCACGCTGGCGAGATCGAAAGCGTCGGTACCGACCTGATAGCTCGCGTCCATTTTGTCGATATGGCGCCGCACCAGCGCATTACGTGAGCGGTACTGTGGATTCTCGCTGCTGGCCACCAGCAGGCGGAGTTTAAACAGTGCTTCTTCATCCGGTGTGTATTTGTTTTTACGGCTATCAGGCTTTTTAAAAGGGAAAAACCAACGCTCGCCACTCAGATCAAGTTGAGAGGAAATAATCAGCATACAGACTCCATAAAAAGCCCGAACCGCGATGCTCTGCGGAACGGGTCAGGGAAATTAAGGTGCGGTGACAGTGATTTCAGACATTGCCATAAAGGTGCGAGCCTTCCCGGTGATCGTGGCGTTCCCGGCAGCATTGCGGGTCACTTTCGCCGTTTTTTGCCCGGTAGAAACTACGCTGGCAATCGCAGGAGCAGATGACGTCCACTGGACGATATCTGTTGAATCAGCAGGCGTAAGCGTGGCGGTTAATGTCACCGTAGAGCCGACTGCGCCGTTTGAAGTGGCTGGCGCAACACTGATTGCCGTCGCCGGTACTTTTGGCGCGCGGGTAATGGTTGGCGGCGTATTGGCGGCCGTGATATCGAGTTGAACCTGTACGATGTCAGTATTCCCGGCGTCCGGCCAGTCGCCAGAAATCTGCACTTCAGGGAAACTGAAGGTATAAGCGCCTTCGGCGTTCTCCAGCGTGAAGGTAAACGGCACCGTTTCGCCGGTGAAGGTTTTTTTATAAATCTCCCAGGCCGCCTTGGACCATGACAGCGTGATCTGGCCTGACGGTGTAAAGGTCGTCGGAATGTTTGCGCCAGCAAATGCTGAGCCGGTACCGATACAACGCTGAGTCTGCATATTGTTATCAAACTGGAAATTAAACGTATCCACACAGAAGCCGGCACCACCCGCCACCCCGTTCAGACTCAGGCCTGTCACTTCCTTAAACGAATAGCGCAGCGCGCCTGCACCATCCACCGGATTAGTGAAATAGCTGGTATCGTCGGCTTTGGTTTCCCAGTCAAGCCCGGCGAAGGTAATGGTCGCAGTGATGTCGCCATCATTCGGGATTTCAATCTGGAAAGTGGCAACCTGGCAACCGCGGGCAATCTGTGCGATCCCTACATCATCAGCGTATGAAGAAACTGAAAAAGTAATGCGGTTGTTGCCCATCGTCAGCACATTATCGAGCCAATCCGCTCCGAAACAGCTCGCCAGAAAATCATCATGCTGATTCCAGCGAAATTTGGTGCCGACATCACCGCCGACATCAATCGTGCCACGGGAAACGCCCTGCGCCATACGGTCACCGCCGATTTCATCGTTATCGTTGGTGTTCTGCGTTGGCATCAGCCCGAACGACGAACGGCGTAACAGGTTCCAGACACCAGCAGAGGGTGTCTCTCCCGGTGTGGTTTCGCGAATAAACGCGGTTACTACTTTTGCGCCTGAACTCACAGGAGCCTCCTGTTGATTGTGCGCTACAGAGCGCGATAAGGGATTTGAAGATTGAGCTGAGACCAGCCATCGGTTTCACCTGCCGGGATGGCGGATACGGCGAAGTAACTCAGTGCTCCGTCGTCCTGAAACTCGAAGAGCTGCGTTAATTTGTCGGCGGCCTGAGTCAGCTGCAGAGTGCCTGAACCAACGGGGACGAAAAGCTGGATGATGAGAACCCCTGTTCGGTGGACAGTCGGCCCCGCTCCAATTTCGTTAGCACCTGCTTGTCCGGGTATGTCAGTAAGACGAGCCCAGATTTTTCGACCGCTGGGATCGAATACAGGACCGTTTGGGTAGTCCACCGCATCCTGGGCAATAGCGGTCTGCGTCGTCATTCGTCTGATGACAACGTTTCTTATTTCTGTGAGGGTCATTTGTAGGCCTGAATCACACCATTAAAGGAGACGGCATAGACGCCTGTCGGCGCTTGCGTTGAGTGGCCATTCTCCAGCGGTACGGAGTAAGGGAGGTTTGACTGAATGTAAATCACCGAGTAGGCCGGCGCCTGATTGATGATATTTTTCCCGTTGAGGAATGTCATCGTTCCCCGCGGGTCAGGCTCTGATGGTATTGAATGATCTGGTTCTCCAATACTGACAAAGTGTGACGCCCGGAAAGTTCCTGCGCGATACTCAGCCGGACGCCGGATATCCATGCCATCGTTAACACGTGCTTTCTTTCTGAGACGGCCTGTCTTTGTCAGGTTGGCAGGATCGGCATAAAGAGATTCGTTCCACTCACCTACCGCTTTGTTGTACTGCACCGCAGTGGCGTTGATAGCCCATAACTCCGGGTTACCTACAGGCGATCGCTGGACGATTTCATTCAGCAGCTGAATGGCGATGGTTCTTTGCCGTAACCTGACGTCGTCCTCCACCAGCCCGGCGAATGCCGTCGGGTCAATGTTCCAGCCCTTAGTCATATCACGCCCTCCGCAGTTGAATGGAGTACGCAGCACCAGCAGAGTCTGCAGAAGCGGTAATGACCTCGTAGCGCTGGAGTACGCCAGTGATCGGGTCAGGTGCCGTGATGATGTGCTCAACCTCTGGCTTGTCGGTGACCTCATTAACGAGGGCTGTGAGTTTCACATCACCATGAAGGATGTTAACACCATCGATGCGGCGGAGTTTATAGCGCGCCAGCACTCCGCGCCCCGAGTAAGTCACCTGCGTTTCAGTGCCGGTTTCCGTAACCGGGTCCCAGTCACCTCGTACGGTGTATGTTCCAGTGAAATCCTTAACAGCATCCTTCAGGTCGGTATCGAATGCCGCAGCGACTTCGGTTTGCAGTTCGTCACGAATTCCCATTGCACCCACCACTACGCTGCTGAGGTTTAACGATCACCGTACCGTGGAGTTTTCGGGTATAAATTGCGCCGCTGCGCTTAACCCGCAGCGGGAGCGGAGCAAACTCAACAACGCCCTTTGCCGGGTTTGCGTAAACGACATGTCTGATCGGGTTTCCATTCACAAACACATCGCGAGGACCGAACCCGTCACCGGCATAATGCACATCCGGATTTTGCATGTTACCCCCTCACCAGCCGCACCTGCGACTGATTAACACCGTATGGCTTAAGCATGGCCAGAGCCAGCTGCAGGTCAGAATCAAGCAATGCAGAGCTGTTGGTAGCAAGTTCTGAGAAGGTTTTGGAAACAGAAACGTCGTCAGCGTCAACGGCCTTACTCAGCAATACCCCCGAGTCAGTTTTCTGCTGATACAGCCCGCCATTTGCCGCCGCCAGCGCCGCATAGGCGCCAGCCTGTTTTACATCGTCAGGAATGATGGTTTCGTGAGTTGCCTTATCGCACGGCATTTTCAGGTTAAGTCCATTCATCCAGGTATTAGCCATCAGCACAGATTTGGCTTTTTTGCTTTCATCCGCCCAGGTGGCACCGAGTATCGAATTGACATTTTCAACGGTGACGAAAGTGATCATGCATCACTCCATTTCTTTCCAGCCGTGCGCCTTCCAGTTCTCCACTTCATCAGGGTGAACGTTGGCTGTATTAGGAGCGCCGGGGAATGCCGGGAAATCGGTAATCATCGCCACCAGCTGCAGTTCCTGCTGTGCAGGAGTATTGGCGTCAACCTGCACGGTCGCAAGTTTTGCTGCAGCACGTTCAGCACGCTGCTCTTTGGTTAATCCGGCCATAAGCCCTCCACTAAAAAAAGGGGCCGAAGCCCCCGATAATTAACCCAACAGCAGAACCGAGTGCTCAGTTTTCACTGCCGCTACGCCCCAAGACAGGCCAACTTCGTAGCGCACCTGACGGTATTGACGGTACAGCGCCACCTGATAAGTGATGCCTGACACCGGGTCAGTAACGTTCATGACGTCATCCGCAGTATCACCGCCCTGCGGCATTGCCGGGGTACGCGCAGCCAGCAGGAACGCGTTACGGTCGAATGCCATGTTTGCGGTATATCCACCTACGGTAGTAATCGCGGAGTTATCCGCCAGCGCCTGACGCAAGCCCGGTGCTGCCAGGGTAATAGTGGTAGCAGTAGCTGCAGCAACGAGGTATTTGTTGCTATCACCATCAAACGTCACAATATCACCTGCCGTGAAAGAACCCGTGCCGGTATCAATCGCGATCAGGATATCACCCTCCGATTTTGCACCATTTACCAGATAATCAGTGGCAGCCGATGCCGCGCGTTTCTTAACATGCGCGGATTCATGGATGTTGAATCCTTCCAGTCGCCCCACGATACCCTCACGCAGCAGCGCATCGGTACCAGACTCGTTCACCTTGAACAGAACTGACTGTTTACCACGGAGGTTAGCAATCGCAGAGGAACCAAGGACCATCTGCAAATCGGTAGTCGGGGAGCCGTTATCGGACAATACCTGGCGCGCATTTGCCGCATCCGACAGATCGCCAGCAATCCCGAATGGAGCAGCACCTGCCGTACCGACAGCGCGGGAGGAAGCGAAATACAAAGCCGCGAGATCCGAGTCCATCTCATTTGCCAGCGCACGGAACGCTTGCTTGAACTGATCTGCCAGGATGGTGTTGTATGTCCCTGCGGGCCCCAGCGCTAGTTGTTCTTCACCGTTCCATTTGACCGGGGCCATTTTGGATTTGGTGATTTTGACATCAACGGTACCGATCGTCTGGTCGCCGTCATTTGGCGCAGTGGCCCCCGGGGTAATATCAACAGTGGTTGCCGGTGGCGCAACCGGCGCAGTAACAGTCTGGTCCTTCGCCGCAGCATCAGCTTTCGCATTGCGCGATACAGCCGGGATAAAACCGACCTGTTCGCGAGATACGGTATCCAGAGCCGTGAAGATAGTCGGGATCAACCCGGTAAGCGTATTAGCCATGTGTATGGATTCCTTGGAGATTAAAATATAGGGTTGGTTGAGCTATCCAGCTCCGACACCAGCTGCCATCCGGCGGCTGGCAAAGAATTAATCGACGATGGTGATACCGTCTTTGAGAGTTGATTGCTGATCTGTCGGGCTCAAACTGGTAAACGCATCGCGTTTCATCGTTTTCTGACCGAGTGAATGCTGAGACTGGCGAGAGCCGCCGCCCTGGTTGCCGCTGGCCTTCAGAATGTGGTCTTTCTGAGGGTATTGCTCCACCAGGAATTCCAGCGCCTCATCGAAGGCCGCCAGTTCGCCCGGCTTTGAGCGTGAATAAATTTTGTTGCCTGAACCGTCATAGGCAACGACTTTACCATCCTCGACTTTGAAGGACTGACCGAAACGCGCCTGAAGCATATCTGCTGGGATTGCCACTTTATCTGCGATGAATTTCGAGCCAGAGAACCGGCTGCCGATCATTTCCTTATAAAGCTGGCCTTCAAGGGTCGTCGCACGCTGAGTAGCTTCATCAAGCTGGGACTGGAAGGATTTGGTGATATCCGCTTTAACTTGATCAACGGCACCCGCGTCGATCAGTTTTTTCTGGTCTATTTTAGTCATCATCTCCAGCGCTTCGAGTGCTTTCGCCGGATCACCGATTTTGGCAAACTTAGCCAGACTGGCTTCAGCTGCTTCTTTGGCTTCACGATGAGATTTCGCCTCGCCATTCAGAGAGGAGATTTTCCCAACGGCCTGCACAGCATCAAAACCAACTTCCTGGCCGTCATCGTGGACATAGACGGGTAAACCGCTCGCATCGACTTCTGCATAACTTTTGCCGTTAACTTCGACTGTTTTCAGTTTCATGTGGTTACCTTTTCGGGGTCATCCGACCGTTGCACCGCTCACCATCCGGATCACGGCAATAAAAAAGGCCGCCCGGAGGCAGCCTGATTGAAGACTTAAAAAGCTTTAAAGTCTGGCGTTGCTGAACGCCTGAGCATCCAGGTTACGCAGTTGCTCCAGAGTCAGCCATTCGCCCTTGTCGTTGTAGAAGTCATCGGGCGACATGCCGCCGTCACGAATCAGTCGGGCCCGAGTTACGCCAACGATCTGGGACTGGCGAGTGAACGACTGGCGCGAGAACCAGCCCTGATAATCGGTATCCGAAGGCACCTGCCCGTCCATGCTGGCACGTGAGCTATCGGATATTTGCCCTACAGCAATACCCAGCTCATCAGACGATTTCAGGATGTAGGTTTCGACGCTGCGACAGCAGAAATGGATTTTCCCGGGTCCCTGCAGATACGGCACCTTATGGCCGATCGGCTTGTTATCCAGTGTGTACTTGAGGCGGTCGCGAATCCGACAGTCTTTTGATGTACGGTTATCCAAAGTGGATAACCACTGTTTACCCTTCAAAATGTCATCGTTCGCATCTGCGAAGCTTTTCCTGGCCGTCGAAGCAAGATGCCCCACAGCCGTTTTTGCAATACTGCCGGCATTGGTGCGGCTCATCTGCAGCGCGCCATCCTGATAACCACGGTTAGCATGACCACGGACCTTTCTGGCGATTTGCTCATGCGTATCGCCCAGGAGAAAACCCTGCCGCACTGTATTGGATATTCTTGCCATCCTGTCAGCTTCAAGGTTATCTGCCCACTCCGAAAGCAGGCGCCCCTGAAACGGCTGTGCCATCGCCGCGGCGTAAACGGCATCCGGTGAAATGCCCACCAGCGGGTGAAGCGAAAGCACATCATCGGGGATCGCAAACTGAAACAGGCTCAGCTGAAAGCCTGCTTCGTGTTGAGCGAGCAGCTGCAACTCTTCAGATAGTCCCGCGCACATTGACTGCACAGCCTCGCGATTGAGAGCTCTGACACTAACAAGCAGCGCTTCCAGTCGCGAGACGGTAAAGCTGTCAGCATCCAGGCTATCCATCGCCACCAGCAATCTGGCTGTCAGTTCCGCATCGCTTTCATTCAGGATTTTTATCATTCTGTTTGCAACGCTGGTGCTGTACCGCGCTACCCATATCGCATGGGCTATCGATTCATCCTGAAGCTTGTCATTCGCCGTTGCCATTTGCACCACCCGGGTTACTTAGTCCGCCGGCAAGCGTGACCTGCTGATTCCGCAACTCGTCGATCACCTCTTCCGGTTTGGCGTCCGGGTCGATAAATTTCAGCGCCTGCAATACGCGAACAGCATCGACCTGACGTATATCGCCACCCTGACGGAGCGACTGAACAGCTGTTGCAGCTGCGGCATCAAACGTCTGGGCTGAAACATCCAGTTCGGTGCGTACATCGACATTGCCGCCTTCTTTCTCGCCCAGCCATTCCGCCATAATCTGCAGGATATTATCGAGCGCATCCTCAAGCGAGCTTGCCATGGTGTAGAGAGGTGAATTCTCCTGCATCCGCTCTTCGTGAGTCTGGTCTAAGGATTTAGTCGATGTGTTTTCCGCGCGCAGCAATTTTGCGCCGGCCTGACGCATCTGGTTTTCCAGATCCTCAAGGGAAATCTTACCGGCTTCAATCGCAGCTCCGGTATGCTCGACATATTCCAGTCCCTGCCGCTGGCGGTCATCGAAACGAGTCGCAGAGGAAGAACCTATCGTCAACGTTTCGCCATCAGCCAGACCGTAAGCCACCAGCAACGGCACACGAGCGACATGCAGGATGTTGTCCTGTTCACTCTGACTCTGCCAGTGCTTGATATTCAGTAAAGCGAGATTAAGCAGTGGCGGTGAACCGCGCATAAAGCCTGTTCGCTTCGTGTAAAGCGTCACCAGGGGAATATCATCGCGACTGGTTTCCCACTCGTCGTGAATCTGCCACTGGCTTTCACCATTTTCACCTTTATTTCGGCGATAAATTTCAACCTTACCCGGCATGATATGGCGTATTTGCTCAACTTTCGTTTGCCCGTAATCATCGCCATCAATAATGATGACCTCTCTGATACGCAGATCGGTCAGCACCACTTTCCCTTTAACCACTTTCGATTTCCAGCCGATGACCTGGCGAGGATTTAACATCGTGGCATACGGGCGGGATCCCGCGGCTTTTTCGTCGGCTTTAGTTTTTACTGCCTCCGGGTCAATTTTCGGGAAGTCCACCAGCGCATGTACCAGACCATACTGGAATCCGATGCTGAAAAATTGCTGTGCCCAGACATCGAGCCGGTTTCCTTCCATATCAATATCTGGCGACAACTCTCGTATTTGTTCAGGAGAGTCCTCACTCAATACCGTCGGCTCAGCAAACACTCGCCCGATGTTTTGTTTAATGGCCTCTTCATAGGCAGGTAGTAACGTTGCCGAAGCTAAACGCTCCTTATAGCTTTCAGGATCTTCGTTCGGCCATTTCGGGAGATACTTCTTGCCCTGTCGGCGCATTTCCAGCGTGCCGCCCATCAGCGCATCATTAATATCCCATGCCTCAACCATATCGTTATAGTCGAGGTTGGGCGTTGAAATATCAGGCATGTTTTTACATCCGCAGTTGGGTGACTTTTCCGGTTGGTTTGATGATCGGGAATTGCTTCACAATGAAATACCCGCCGGCATCGTTAGGGTGATCGTTATCCGCCGTTTTATCCGGCTCACCGTTCTCGGCCCAGACCTGTTGTTCGAGCGATTCTGCGTACACCGGGCAGCGCTGTACGTTCACCTTGTAGCGACGTTCGCCGTTGCCATTGCAGAACATGGCATTCATCGAGTTGATGCGGTCTTTCACTGGTGGGTTTGATGCATTAACAACCACATTGAAGCCAGCCTGCTTAAGCTGGGCGATATCAGTGGCGCTGGCATTGCTGGATTTACGAGAATCACCGGAAGCATCCGGATAGATATAGATTTCACGCACCTTGCGATAATCTTTGCCGTCGTACAGCCAGAACCGTTCTTTGATGATGCGAATCATGTCAGGGGTATCGTAAGCCTTCACGATTTCATTCACCGCAAACGGAAGCCCCAGACGTAACACGTGAACAATCCCGGCCATCTTCCCGACGTTAAAGTCCATACCAATATACAGAGGCTCGCCGGGCTGCTCCTCTTCCCGGCAGTTATTCAGCTTACGATCGAACTGATGGTAAATCGTCCCGCTGGTCAGGTTGGTGAACTGGCCACGCAGATAAGCCTTTATCAGTTCCGGCGGGTATGACTCCATCAATGACGGGATGTAGTCCGCCGGCAAGTTCTTTTCGTTGTCGAACGTCGAGGCCTGAACCAGTCCGTACAGCGTTGAGAGAGAGGGTTTATCACGCACAGCCTTTGCGAACTGCTGATAAACGAATTTAAACCCTTCCGGCGTCGTGGTGACGTCTATTCCGTTACGCAGGCCGGGCACCTTGTAACGCATACGCGCGATGATTTTTCGCCAGGCTAATTGCGCCTTTTGCGCGGGCATCACGTCCAGCTCATCAATCAGCGCGTTACCAATTTTAAAACCAACGATGGTTTGTGGTTTCTCCATCGAGCGGCAGATCGTGGTTCCGCGATACTGGCGCCCGGCGTAGAAGTGAACCTCTTTGTTCCCCTCGTTGATTTTGACATTCAGCCCCCAGTCATTGGCTACTTCCTCAACGGTGGGATAAAAGATGTCACGGATCTGCGGATACGTAGGGGCAAAGTAACCCTGGTTGATTTTTGGGTGTTCCCACATTCCTTTGCAGATGCCGCCGCAACCGACCCATGTTTTGCCAGAACCGAAGCCGGCGACATAGGCCTTAAACTTGTACTGCATCGCAAGGAATTTGGCCTGAGGAACGTTAAGCGTCGGTGCTATCGCCATCCTCTTCCCTCACTCGCGCATCGACTACGTTGATATTGATCGCAACTGGCGTTGGCTCGTCATCTTCCGGGTCAGCGGCCAGTTCTTTGCGAAGTTTGTCGATCTCCAGCTGCCGGCGCTCAATTTCTATCTGCTGCAGGCGCTGGGCGAATTCACTATCAGCCAGGCCGAGACGCTTCATCACCGCCTCGAACATTCGCTCGCGGCTGATAGCGGTTATCTCCACACCGTTCTTTCCGAGCTTCACGCCGGAATAGGCAAGCGCTGCATCAGGCGCCAGCTTGCGCGTATCAGCGAAGAAAGGCTGGCCGATACCATCCCCATTGCAGCGAGGACATTCCGGGTTAGGTGCGCTAGTGTGGTCGTAGCCGTATCCCCCATCATCCAAAGGTTCCCGACGTTTACGCTCAAGTGCTTCGAGGCGCTTCTCTTCGTACTCTACGGCATCGCGCCACTGATACTGATGACCGAAGCCCCAGCAGTAACGGCAGCTCCCGCGGCGATACTGAGAAAGCTGGTTGGCGTCGAACGTTGCCAGCCGCCACATCTGCTCAAGCACTTCATCGGCACTTCCCAGCGTGCGCACGATGGATGCTTTCTGCTGCTGCGCAATGGCCTGCGCAACGTTAGGATTCGTTAGAAGCTGACGGCCATAGTTCGGGTCGCTGTAGCCTGCACGCGCAGCGGCTGCCGTTGCATTCTGGTCCTTGAGGTATTCAGCAATGAAGCGCTTAACCTTAGGACTTAGTTTGCTATCCACCAGCTCTTCTGCGCACTTTTCCTTTTGCGCGGTGCGCAATTTCTTCTGCGCAGGTTTTTGCGCAGTTTGCGCAGTGGGTTTCTTGATGTATCGGCGGGCAGTAGCGTAATTCAGTCCCTGCGCTTCACACCAATCCTTCGGTGATACGCCGGTTGCGGCATGATCGGACAGGAACCGTTGCTGAAGCTCGCCCCAGTCCGGCTTTGCCATGGATTACTCCAATAAAAAAAGCCACCAGCGAACGCCTGTGGCCTGTGTGGGTTGTGGTGTACATATTGGCTCGGGTGTGCCTCTCTCTGTAGGGTAGCCATCGTGATAGTCGCGTTCTATCTCCTGCTTCTTTGACGATTAACAAGTACACCACAAATCGTCATTATCACATGCACTCATAGAATGCCTGCTGTAACGACTTAACTGGACTGCTCCGTGACTGTATCAAACAGTGCCAGCGCTTCGGTTGCTTCCTGAATCGCCTTTCGGGTTTTCGAGACAATCTCACTTTCCGTGTAAACACGATCGAAAGAGTCTGCAAAGAGCTCTGCTTTGAGATAGCTATCGCCAACCCAATCAATGGCCAGCTTAGCCGCGGCAGTGTCGTAGTTAACTTTCTTGATGATATCTAGGCGGATTTGTTCGGATGCGGTGATCTCTGACATGTCTTACCTCTGTGCGATGTGGGGCATTATCGAGGTCACTCTGAGAATGGCCTCTGTGATGCATTCGCATTTATCCTTGCCACGTATACAAGCAGAGCGGTTACCTACAGGATACTTGTTGCGCACAATAAAAAAGGCCGCATAAAGATGCGACCTTTGGTTAATACCAGTTAGAAAACTAAAATCTCTAAGGAGCCACCCGGGTGAGACTTTTCTGCTTAATAACTGACCTCTGCCATTTCGGTGTTAGCTGGCAGTAGTTACGAGATGATAGCTTCATTTTGGCTATCGATATCATTTAATTACTGAAAAAGCCCTTTATATTAATTATTCACTACTATCCAGAACATTGAACCAGAACAAAAGATGTATATGCTGTTCTTTTGATACCAATGATCAATTCGCTCCAACCAAGTGGGTTGCTAACAAATTACTCGAGGGTTCCTTAGACAGTGACCCATATATTTAAATGCTCAATGTAGCGCTGGATAGGAACATAGATAACCACTCCGTTAGAAAGATCAACAGACTTGATAACACACCCCTGTGGCGCAAAATATTCCCCATCAGAATGAGGCTGGATTGAGTGTTCGTCTCCGTAACGATAATCGTGGGGAAGTTTAGGAAGTGAATTTTTCGTCATGGGCAGCTTCTTAGATTGAAGGAATTTAAAAATCAATAGTGCATTAGCGCCCATGAATTAGATACAAACTTTTCATTGTTTACCGCTCTATTGTCTCGCTTTCAGATTTTTACTAATGTGGCAGTATATATATCAATAAGTTAGACCTTCTCTGTATTACTTAGCACCCTTCTCTGTATTACTTAGCACCCTTCTCTGTAATTTGCGAGCAATTGGCCAGCACTGATTTGTTGTGCGCCAGAATGTCGCGCTTGGTCTGCTTATCCAGCACATTGATATCGTGGTCGGTCAGGTAGATGATTCGTACCCAGTTGCAGGCCGTATCAACCACCACCGGGGCGGGTAAACTTTTCGCGCAGCTCCCGATCAACATCGTCATCAGGCATATGGCTAACTGTCTGCTGTACATTGCAGGCCTCTCTTGTGGCTTCCTCTTTCCGTTCAGACGCGGCGACGCTAGCAGCGGCTTTCTCTTCAGTACGCGTTTGTGCTGATTTGGCTTCTGCCTTGCTGGTACCGCGAGCATGGCCAATACCGAATGCACCAGCGATAGCACCCAGGATAAGGACCACCAGCTCAGCAATAATTTCAAAACTCATTGCTTCGGCTCCTTCTGTTTGTCGGCCTTATCTTTCAATGCCGGCTGCCGTACATATTGTGAGAGCACCGCCAGCACTACCAGCGCAGGGCTAATTAGTGCAACGATATTTGGCGGAAGGATGTTTTTGATATCCGGCGGCAGCATTGCCCAAGCATGAAGCGCGGCATCCGGGAATGACTGCGCCCATACACCGACCAGCGCGCCAGCAGTCCCCAGACGAACAGACCAAGTTCTAACTAACAGGCGAGCATGTCCCACAAACTCAATCCGGGTATACTTTCTTAACAGCAACAACGTTAAAACAACCACCAGCGCAAGCAGAAAGAAGATAATTAGCTTCATAGGTTTACTCTCTCCTTCACCCACCCGAAGAGAAATTCTTCATTGGCTTCCCGCGCTTCCGCAAGTTCGAGATACCGTGCGCCCTGACTGCAGTTCAACCCTTTCTGTATCACCGTGACCCCTGCGCTACCCCGTACGGCTAGGTAACTGCGCAGCGCGGCGATCGTGATGTTCCCAATGACGCCATCCGGTTTCAGGTCGGGATATAGTTTGCCGCGTTGGTTCAGTGCCGTCAGCCAACGCTGAAGGAACGTTGTGGAAACACGCGGCCCCATGTTGACGCCGGTATCGCATAACTCTTCTGCGATTGATGGTGACAATTCGGCGATCTTGTCAAATTTGGGCTCCAGCCAATACTGCTGCATATAGATTTCTTTCGCAGTTTCCCGAGGGAGCTCTTTCATATCGCCTTTGTAACCGTATGCACGCGCTGTGTTCTGCGTGATACCCCAGCGAGTAGGGCCGCCTTTATCAGAGGGGTGATCGACATAACCACCCTCTTTGCCGAGGATACCCTCGATAATCTGGTCTGCTGTCATTGTGCTCTCACTCCGGTGATTCGCTCCCAGAAATACGTGAGCGCTACAGAACCCATAGTCCCACTGATACCGGCAGTGGCCAGAATCATGTAAATACTTAGGCCGCCTTCTATGCTGACAAGCCCACCGATGACACCGGTGAATCCTGAAACCACGATTTGCGCGAGAGCGTTAATCCAGCTCCAGGTAGCTTTGTTTTGCTTAACGTCAATCAGGTATCGGACAAGACCGCCCCAGCATGACAGAGCAAGGACAATCAGCCATGAGACTCCGGCAATGCTTTCTTTATCTTGCATACGTTTAGCCATATCACCTCCGAAAAAACGGGGTGCTGTGTGTGTTTGAAAGGGTCAGGACCGTTGGGCTGATTTATCAACCAAGCTCGTCGCAGATGATTCCCGTGAGCCTGATATAAAAAAAGCCGCCAAAAGGCAGCTTTAATGAAGTTGTTATACTGATGTGGCTCGATAGTAGATTTAACCTTTATCGCTTAAGGTGCACGTCCCTTTCTCCAGAGGGTTGTGCACGTCCGACCCTACCAAGTCGTTCGTAATACTGTAAGTTAGCAACTTTGCCTTTTTATTGAGAATCATAGAGATTGCGGGTCCTGATATTTTTTTCTGGCTATCCATATTGCCAAACACATATATATCCTCAATCTGTCCATCCTTATTAGGCGATGAACCATTGAAATACAGCTCAATGCCATAATGCTCTCCCTCCTTATCTTTCCAGCTAGCATAACGATGCCAGCCATCTTGTTTCTTCACATCTTGCCAAGTAACAATAGTGTTGTTTTTAGAATGTTCTGGAGAGCATTTGAAAACCATCATCGTTGGCTGGTTAGTGGCATGCGCGGAAGCCACTAAAAACAATGCTGGGAAAATAATCTTTCTCATAATATCGCCTGATGCAAAGCAGGGAATTATACACATGCGAATGGCAATGGTAATTTATGTCCATAAAAAAACCCGCTCGCTGGCGGGTTGATCAACGGTGAACAGACAATGCCCATCGTAAGAACAAATTAACACGAATTCGGGAAAAGTAAATATCTCAGCGCGTTATTTGTTTGAGCTGTCCCTCCGCCCATGCCTCTTCTATATCGAATTTAGTGATCAGTTCGTCAAAAAATGGTTTAACCGTCTTCTTCCATGTATCCAGGGTGATGGCATCCGTTACCTGGCAAATGGCACTGTGCACAGCAGTGGAGAGGATTCGCTCATACCCACGACCACCACAGCGCTTGCAGTTGCCCATGACAGGCACTCCCTGCTTCTCCGTCTCATCCTGGTTCACTACCTTCCCCCGACCGTGGCAGTCGTTACAGGCAGCGCTAACAGTCCCTTTTCCCTTGCACTTTTGGCAAAGCACCCGGACCTGCTCCCGGACCGACTTCACCTCCTCCCAGTATGATGGATAGATCCCCTTTGTAACTTTGACCCACTTCGGCGGTTTGCCGTCCGGATACGATACTTTGTTGGTGAAGACCTCTACGTCGATGAATCCGGAACCGCAGCAGCAGTCACATTTTTTTTTGCTGGAAGCGCTTCGCGAATAGTCCTCAAAGGCGAACGTTGCGAGGATCTGAATAACCTGAGGTTTTACGTTCGTCGCGAGCTTGCGCAGCGCGGCAACTTTATCGCATTTTGTCAGCGCATATTCAGCTAATAGACCGATAGCTCGTTCTCGATCATTGTTGCTAATGCCCATCTTGCCCAGAAAAGCGCTATACCCCATAGCAGCACGTTCCTGTGTCATGCCCATTGCAGCCATAATGTCAGTGCCGGTTAATGAGTCTGATGTCGTCGCTCGTGGAGAATCGCTAATCATAGTGGACTTCGCGAAGTGGTATTTCACTGTATTTTCGAGGTTCATGCTATTTCTCCAAGAGACTGATAAATGCGGACAAAGTTTTTCAAAATGCGATAATCAGTCATTACTGTTCCGCGGCACCGGAAAAGGCGGAGCTTTTGCCAGCGTTCGCGGATACGTTCGATAACGTCACGGCTCATGCGGCCTCCCGTTGTTTTATTAGCGCACGGCGTAGTGCGCTGTAATGGCGCCTGATGCCTTCCAGTTCTTCGATGGTGTATCGGTGAGGGGTGTTGTTGTTTTCCAGCGCCTCGACGCGCTCAGCGCCGATTTTCTCTACCAGACCAATGCGGCACTGCTGCTGGTTTCCTGACAAATTCACGTTGCAGTGATGGCACTGCTTGTGAATGTTGTCCTCGTGGTAGCGCAGGTGCGATGCTTTACCGCGGGAACGGTAATGACCAGCTTCCCACTGAACCGTGTCAAACGTGCCGCAACTGATGCAAGGCAAGTCGTAGTCTCGTTCGCGGATATAGTCGTTAACGACACGCTGGGTCATATCCTCCCAGTGTCTGAGAGGTTTCACCGCGGCTTTGCGTTTGCGCCATTCGGCGCGCTCTTTCTTCGCTTTCGCCTGAGCCTGCTTTTCGCGTTTCTTCTCAAGTTCCAGCATGGCAAATTCAGCGCCATGCTCAGGACAGCACCAGCGATGATTTTCGAATGCAGGAGTGAATTTCACCCGACATATTTTGCAGCGTCGTTGGGGTCTCTTTGCCATGTTCACCCCCACATCCGGTTGCGCCAGCGGGAATCAGGCCGCGGTGGATTCCTGTCTTCCACCAGCTCAACGCTGACGGTCCAGGTCGTAAAATCTTGGTTTAAACTACGTTCGACCTTTACCCCGCGTTTGCGGTACTTATCCATCAGTTCATCGGCCTGCTGGGTTGTGCAGTCGTGATGGTGAAACCATGAATATTTCATCGCCTCACCCCGCAAAGCTGAGCAATTGAGACGCTGCATTTTCAGCAGCTTCACGACTGGCGAATTTTTGGGACAGAATCCACCGCCAGAGCACATCTAATGATGCCTGGTAAAGCTGGTGGAATTCGGTTTCGTCCATACTGGCGAAGGAAATGCTACGGGGATGCTTTTTCAGAGTGCCATCCGGCAGCTGAAGCGCATCGTAATGGCCAGCTTCGACGATTACCCATGAGCGATAGGCGTCAAAGGATTTGCAGATGCTGATGCTTCCGGCTCGTTTTTCTGCGACGCGGTCAAGATACTGCTCGGCGATATCCTGGAATACCGATTCATTGCCGCCATGGGATGCAAGGAATTTGGAATAACCGAGAATCAGCCTGCGCTCGTTCGAAGAGATTGCACCGCCGGTAGGCTCCCAGTATTCAAAGCCCAGATTGAGTAATGCGAAATATCGGCGGTGAAACGCCGGATTGCGGACAAGTCTATATTCGGCCTCCAGGACGGCGCCGAGTTTGCATTTTGATTGTAGAAAATCGCTGGTCTCCGGCGTTGCGGGGATCAGGATGCCTTGAGAATGTTTTATTAAGTGCAATTGCGCCATGGTTTCTCTCCGTGGCGCAGTAGGTAACGGTTGTTCAGGCCGTTGATTTCATATTATCAGAAGGTGGAATAACACGATAGCCAAGTCGTTCAGCAAATCTCATAATTCCATTTAGGGTAAATATTTCTTCATCTGGCAATAATGGCCGCATAGATACGACGCCATTCGTCTGGTAAACGAGATGCCTACCTGAAGAAGGAAAACTACAAACCACTGCTCCATCAGTTCGCCTAACTACATCGTACCAAGTCTGATCTTCTGGAGACTCTACATAAACGGTCACATTACCCCCTGAGCGACATACTGACGCCAAAAAATTTGGCAGTGGCATCAAAGGGTATGCTCGCTACCAATAAAAAATAATCAATGAAACCAGCCACCAGCAATTTCTCACGTCTCTTGCAGGGTTTGCTCTACACGCTTTTTATCGCCGACAGCACCGCCCAAAACGCAGGGTCCATCATTGCTGGTGTTCCGTATTCTTAATTTGCAGTCATCAGAGGACTGGGATAACCGGCGCAGCAGTTCCTTTTCAAGCGCAGGAACAGCTCCGTTAAGAAGTTTATAGTCTTTTGCAGTTATGAGTTCTATTTTCATTATGAGCACCTCACGCAAATACTGTATAAACAAACAGTATACCTGAAGGATGAAATGGTCAAGACATTAAAGGCACTATATGCGAACTCCATGCTTATGTTTAGATTGATTTTTTTCCATATTAAAAACCCGCCAAAGCGGGCTTTATCATGCTGCAATGTCTTTTTCCAGGCAAATCTGCGGAAGATTAGCCCTCACAACGCCTAAGCGAATGGTGGCGGCACAGTGTTGCCACAACTCGCATCTTGTTTATATTTCGCATATTTTATTTTGCTTTAGCCATACCCTGAATGTAAGCAGCGATCTTAGTCTTAGTTTTTGCATCTTTAAAATATCTATTAAAAGAAAAAGATGCATCATCACGTTGAGCTTTTTCAACCATAACCCCAATATATTTTATTGCTGTAGGAACAAACGTAATAGCCTTTTGATAATTCAATCTATCAACGTTATTAACATCACATAATTGCCCAACAGCAAATAGAACATGATATGCTCCGTCAATTAAAAACATATGAGCAGGGTTGAATTTCTCTTCTTTCCTTATGGAAGATTGCAATAATTTTTTCTTATGTTCTATAACAGCTAACACTTTAGTTGCAGCCAATAAATCATCGGCCATTAGTTCATCTGTAAATATTGTTTCATAAAGATCTGAAAAAATCCTCCCCCTATCTTTCTTCGCAACCTCAGGTAAATCCAAAGAGTAGGCCAAATGTGCCTGACCTGCACTCAGAGCATCTATCCTAATATTTTTCTGTTGATTAGAATGCTGCCCATCCTTTCTGTCATAATAAAGCCCCATACCTTCGAAAGCTTCTTCTAATTTTTTCTGAATATCATCATTTGAGCGAAGGTCTCGGCTTTTTATTGGAGTTTGGCTATTCGTTGACTCTGCAATAGCTAAACTAACTGGCTGGGACTTGGTTTCAATTATCCTTACTAAGATTAATACATCATCTAATGCTTCATCTGAACTCAAGCTAGCCTCAAACAATGCATTAGAAGTTTGACCGCCATTAACGATTTGAATATTACTTAGTTCTACTAATGGTGCCCTTTTCCCTTTTATATAAGAAAATGAGTCGCAAGTAATCGTAATTCCATTATTTAAATACCAAAACAATGGGCTACGTTCTGATAGTGCAGTTTCAATTATACGCCTATTTATTTTATTTGTCCGACTTAAATAAACTCTTACATTATCATTAAAAATTTCTTTGCGAACTTCTTTGGGATTGTCTGGGTTAGTAATAATCCTAACTATTTCAGAAGCTTCAACAGTGCAGATCAGTCCTCGTATACTCCCATCAGTGCGGTCGAAATAATCTTTATCGACTATCTGCAATCGCTCATCGATAATACTATTTTTACGTTCAACAAAGTAATTAACGATTGTATCTAAACTATGATGATGAACATTGAAATACTTATATTTACTCAACGATGCATTAGCGCGTTCTTTTTCTCCTTCTTGCATTTCAACGGTGTTACCACAAAAATGCACCTCGATAGAAGGATTGTTTTTTTCAAGTGCAGCCCATATTTCTTTTACCTTATTCCAAAGTATTGGATTACAGGTTTTTTCTAGTGTTCTATTTAAATCCAACAAATCAGAAAAAAAAGAAACTAACTTATCAATCTCATTGCTCGGAAAGTTCTTTTTGGTGTTTTCATAATTGTCTGCATACTTAAATTGAAATATATGTATAGAATTTCTACCATCCCTATCATCGACATAAACAGCATCGACCCCCCTATCCATCGAGCCATCAGTTATAGCATCCTCGGCTTCCTCATCCGATACATTAAGCAGAGTTGCCACCATGAGAATGGGAAAAGCCTTCTGAGGTTTATCGATTCCATTCTCTATGTCTAAGTATGCATGTACCTTATGATGCAGCGTATTCCAATCCAATAAATTAGCCATTTAGGAACTCTTATTCTCAGGTTAACAGAAGTGACACATGATTAACTACTTTTAAGTCTATACCTTAGAGATTACTTATAGCAACTGAAACTGTTCGTGAGGTAATAGCTGCCCTTAATAGAACACTAAATTCCCGCCATCCGCACTATATTAGCTAACAACAGGACATCTCTGACCAGCCTGATAATATTCGTACCAGGGCTTCCATTCATCTGTCGGTTATTCACACCTGAGTTCCTCTAGAGTTGTTGCTATCTCTTCGAAAAAGCAATCTCGGGTATGGCTAGTCATTGCTGGCAAAAATACGGCCACCAGCCTGTTTGTGTTGCAGTTCTCATCATCGACAAACAGAGCAATTTTCTTATCCAGACGCACTTTCGTTTCCTGCAACTGCTCGTTTTTCTTGTTAGTGCGCAGGATATAGTCGGCAATGATTTCTATTGCCTTGTTTGTGTATTTTTCGACGTGCTCAGTCATGAGAACCACCTATCGCCTCAATCGTTTCCAACAACAGCCGGCGGCGCGTATTCTCAGCAAAATGACGGCGTCCGGTCTCTTTGTGGTAAAACTCGTTCTTGCTGACTACCCACATCCTTTCCGTTGCGTGCAGCTTTTTCCGTTTCGGACCGTCTTTGGTTATTACGATCCCGGTATGAGTTTTCACAATTGTCATATGCTCTCCCGGTACGAATGGCATGGCCTACTGGCATAAATGGCTTCCTGAACATCCAGGACCCGTTGGAATACCGGACTCCCCAGCAGGCTGTAATTCATCCCAACAGCTGCTTTCGGCACCAGACCAAATCGTTTCATATCAAAATCGATGACGGCGCGCTGATCGCGGAATAAACCTGAGCGGCCATGCCGAACGACTTCGCCAGTGGCTTCCGCCTCGCGGAAATACTTCAGGACGGTATCGCGGCTTAACCCCAGTTTTTTCATTGCATCGCTGGTCGTCAGGCGTCCCTGATGTTTCGTGATACGAATCACTGCGCGGACATACTCCCGGCGCTCAACAGCTGAAAATGCTCTAGCCATACATCCCTCACTTAACAACGCGTAGATGGCGTACATTTTTGCGATAACTATCCCAGTCAAAATTCACCCACATACCGCCGTCCATCTGCAGTCGGTCAATGATCCGCGCGCCAAGGGTCTCCGTCAGAGATTCATAATTCAGGTTGGTCAGGATGCCGACTGGACGCATGGATGACAGGCGACGATCGATAACCTGGTTCAGAATGACCTTCTCTCCGCTGCTGCCACGCTGAATCCCTACTTCGTCCAGGATGAGCAAATCTACCCGGCAAAGGTCATCCAGTAGCGATGCTTCTGACTGTCCGTCGTCATAGCACTCACGGACACGTAACATCAGGTCAGGAATAGTCACCACCAACACGGAGTGCCCACCAGTCAGCAGGTGATTGCCGATTGCCGCCGCCAGATGGTTTTTCCCGGTACCAGGAGCTCCGCTAAATACAAAGCTTGCGAAACCGGAGCCGAAGTTTTGTGCGTAGCTTTTTGCCATCGTCAGCGCCCGGCGCTGCCCATCTCCTGTGACCTGGTAATTTGCAAAGGTGCAGCTGCGGTGCAGATCCTGTATCCCTGCACGACCGAAAATTTTCTCTGAACGTGCACGCTGGTTCTGCTTTTCCAGCTCCTCGCAGCGTTTTCGGCCTTCCTCTGCCTGCCATGTGCGCCACTCGTCAACGCTGGCGAACTTCGGCTCAACACCTGGAGGGATAAGCTTTCTCAGTCGTTCCAGCGCACTACCAGTACCAATCATATTTTTCATATCTACCCCCTGAACCCGCTGGGAATTAACTTACTAGGCTGGGACACCATATTCGGATCCCGCTTTCCGGCAGCCGCGGTTGCGGTCCATGGTTCCTCGTAGTGCTTGGACGGACCGAAAAATGTGGATGCCTGTTTCACGAACTCAGTATTGAGTTTTCCGGCAGCAGTCACGTATGCAGCGTATCGACGAACGCCATCGATGAGCTCCTGCGCTGTTGCGCCTGATTTAATTCGGGCAGTCCAGGCTTTGAACGCGTCAGCCTTGCTGTTGCCTCCGGCTCGTTTCGGGTATTCCTTCCAGGCCAGTTCAAATTCCTCCGAATAACTGCTTTTCGGCTTTTCAGATGGAGCTTCGTCTGAAGATTCACTATCTGGGGGGGTGGCAGAGCCATGCCCCAAAATATCTTTATCCTGTTCCTGTTCCTGTTCCTGTTCCTGTTCCTGGTTAAGGAATGGTTGTAGAACCCTTTCTGAACCCTTTAGCTTGGCGCTACCTATATGAGCTATTGCAGCAGCAAGAACCCGCGCCAGCTCTGGTTTTATGGAGGATTTGTCAGGCACTTGATCGAACAGGCGCAGCGCAGCAATCCCCTGATTTGGGTTTTCGACAGAATTCCAGGATAGGAAGTTACGTATCAGGACCCATTTCGATGCCTTATCGCGGGTTGCGAAACCATTACTTGATAGTTCATCGAACCCTTTAGAAACCCTTTCAGGAGTCCAGGCTAAGTCTTCCGAAACATACCCATCAGGAAGTCGGAAACACCCGATCATGTTGGTGTGTTGACCTGTAAGCAGGTACAGCGCCAGCAAACGGGCATCATCAGATACCCGACGCATTCCATCGCTAATCCAAAAAGATGTGTGCACCTTGCCGTAATCACGCATAGAAACCCCGTTGAATACTTAAATTGGTGAAGGTTCATCACCAAGAACCCAGCGCAAAGCTGCGGCATATTCACCAGTGGCAACTTCCAGGGCTTTAGTGATTTCTTTACGGGTTTTTAGGCGAGGCTTTGTGTCACCCAGAACCCGACGTTGACGGCGGGATTTTTCGTGGCCAGTAGTGCCAGCGGTCGCTGATTCGATTTCTGCCACTTTTGCCCGCTGTTCTTCGGGTATCAGTAATGCCAGTTGTCGTGCCTGTGTAACGGTAACAGTGCCGAACTCCACTGCATCCCGGACGGCTTGGGTGGCATCGAGCAAGGACAAAGTTGCACGAACGGTCTGAACACTACAACCAAACATCAGAGAGAGGTCTTGCTCGTCGTGTCCACGCTCCAACGCATCAGCCATTTTTTTTGCGCGGCCCAGCGGCGTATCTGCCTGGCGGATTTCGTTAGCGCTTACCATTGCCTGTGCCATACGAACGGCAGAGCCACGTTTAGTGACTGCCGGAACCATCAGCAAAGCTTTCCCCTCTTTAGCTAAACGCTTGTTCGCCTCAATGGTGTGGCGCACACGCTGGCGACCATCGACAACACAGGAGCGCCCTGTCTCCGGATCTTTCCAGACGATGATCGGCTCAAGAACGCCCTGATCCATGATGTTCAGTACCATCGGCTCATTAATAGGCAGATGGATTCGCTCGTCGTAAAGCGGATGGGTTTTATCAGTTACCAGGTGCAGGTTTTCAGGCTCGAAGTTAAGCACATTTGTTTTGCCGCTGGCGCCGTAAGCGTCGATTGAATTTTTAGCCATTAGCACCACCGTTGTTGATAAGGAGTAATTTCGTGTTCATAATTGACCCTGTGAATTGATCCAGTTAATTCGCATAGAAAGCCGTTGGTGTTACAGCACCGCGGCTTTCCCCTTTTGTGGCATCCCCATTACAGAGCTCCCAGCATTGAAGTAACAATTGCCATCAGTGGCGCCGTAAGTTCTGGGTCAACCCGGAACATTTCGACAATGCCCTCACTCAGCTCTTTCAGCTTCTGATGACGTGGTGCTCCCATTGCAACGGCAACCTTCGCTTCGCTGGTCTCCTTCTCCAGCTGTGCCAGTCGGGACATGAAATTGTCTTCAGGCAACAGGCGGTGGCGGTATTCCAACGGGAGGACGGCCATAATGGCTGGCGTCAGAAGACGCACATTCGCGCGATACTTTTCAGAATCGGCCTCGTTATCCAGGTAACGGAAAAGCTTCTGGCGGGCGCGGCTGATGTCCGCGGGAAATTCAATTTCTTCCCCGCCCTGCTGGCGCCACTCATCGATGATGTATGCCGAAACAACATCCTGACCTTCAGCTGCAGCCCAGGCGCGAACAGCAGAACGAATGCCGTCGTGATCTGCCACTTTCGCCTGATTTCGCTTTATCAGAGCGCCGGGGTTGAATCCGGTATTTTGTTGAAAGGAAAGTGTTTGCATGGTCATCCCGCCAGATTTTGTGAAGACAAACCGTCGTTTGGATTTGGGTAAAGGTCTGGGCGAAGTTCATGCGGAGTAACGCCGGTTACCCGGAAGATTTGGAAAACCCGAGACTGAGGAACGGCCCCCCCATGGCGATGCTTCCAATGGCTAATCGTCATAGATGAGACGTCCAGTTTTTCTGCTAGCTTCGTTGCGTCACCAGCGATCTGTATGGCTTTTTCTAATGCGTTCATAAACCACTCCGTTAAAGTTACAGAGAGAATTAAACATTATGTTTATTTTAATGTCAACTTTATGAATGTTGAGGTGGTAAACATTTAGTTTAAAATCGTGATATATGAGAAAAAATACGCACCAGTCCGACAACCCACAGGTCCAAAGGCTCAATGAAATAATTGAGATGAAGCGCATATCCAAAGCGGATATAGCGAGAATTTGTGGTGTAAGTTCGCAATCGGTTAACAACTGGTTTGTGCGGGGAGCGATCGGAAAGAGCTCTGCCATAAAACTCGCTGATGCTCTTGGCGTAAGCCTTGAGTGGGTTTTAGGTCAGGACGTCGATGCAAATGATGGTTTACGCCCGGACGAGAAGCGGTTGCTGGAACTCTATAACCAACTTCCCAACGAAGAAGAGCAGCAGAACATGCTGCGGATCGTATCTCTGCGGCTCAAAGAGCTTGATGAGCTGTATGCCAAGTACATGGGGAGAAGGATTAAGGGCGATGAAGAATAATGAAGCAAAGAGTTGCTTATGAATGATGAAATGTTATACGCCAGAATTGCGTATATTATCCCATTTCAAAAAGGGCCCGGTGCAAGTAGAGAGCCGGTTTTATTAATTCGCGCGAAACAGCATGAAGAAATTTCATTCGATATATCTTTATTTTTTATAGGGTTAAAGCCTAGCCAGGTCTATCTCGCGTCTTATTCTATCCGCCCAGCCAAAGAAGATGAGTTATATCCTCAATTTTTCTTTCAAAAAAAATTCAGAGTTGATGATATTGAGGCTATTGGCGGATTTTTGCCAGTTTCTTTCGATGCTCCAATTACCCTACCCCACGGTATTCCAACCGGCCAATATCGCATCGATGCCACACTGAATGTTGAGGGCGGGAATGAAACTGAAACTAGGGCGGCGGTGTCTTTCATTGATGTAAGGATTGAAGGCTAACTTATGGTTGGTGATAGTGCAGAAATATCAATTCCCTCCTATCAGCAAGGTAGTATAAGCTTCACTGTAGAGAGGAAGGGAATTTCTGCTTCCTCTAACAGTGGCAATGGTAGAGGGCCTGATATGGAATCGCGAATCGCTAAGCTTGAATCTGATGTTGAGTACATCAAGCGTGATATAGCTGAACTAAAAACAGACATCAGGTCTGTAGATAGCAGGCTGGCCAATATCGAAACCGGTATCTCATCCATGAAAACAACGTTTAAAGCAACGGGCGTCGTTGTTGCTGGTGTTTTCTCATTCTGCGTTTACGTTTTCGGTAGCTACGTATCCAAGATTATTGATGCTTTAAATGAATTAGTTCTTAAGTGATTCAGGGGTTTAAGCCGCCGATTTCACTATTGAATCATTAAGATATTATCTGCACATAATAACCCGGCCACCGCGCCGGTTTTTTATTATCCGTACTCTTTTGGTGGCGACAGAATGTCAATAGCCAACTCCACAGCCAGATCGACCTGGTCTTCCTGCCACAACACCTGAATCATCTCTATCAGCGCCCCTCTTGACGGCTCTTGCTTCTCAACCAGTGGCTGCATAACCGCTATCCCGATAACATGCGCTATTTGCGGGTGCATCTCCTCGAAAAACTCATCCTCATACCGCATACCATTAGCCCTCATAGATGTTTTTTCTTAACCAAAGAATAGACCCATAAACATACTCCCTGCACTAACCCACCCCTCTCTATAAACTTTTTGTTTATGCATAATTACTCATAATGTTGACACAACATTAAACATTGTGTTTAATTAACTCCAGCAACACCCCACCAAGGCAGGACGCCCACGAAGTAGCTGCCCGGAGCATACGAATGCCGGGATGAGGTGGAAATATCAATGCGCAGTAGGTAGTAACGTTCCGCTGGCCGGCGACAAGGCAGAGGTTGAAATGAGTAAGCAAGGCATCAGAGCCCTGATCATTTCGGCAGTTATCGGGCTCTTCATCTGGACGGCGCTAATCAGCGCACTGTGGGAGATTTTCTAATGATAAAAAAATATGAGGATGTTCAGGTTATAGACCTGCTTTGTATTCATGAGGTTCAGGGAGAAGAAACTCCATGTGACGCTGACAATCAGGAAGTCGTCATTGAATCTGCAACCTACGAATGGTTAGCAGGTGCTTTATGACTGGAAGCCTATTCGCACTGGTTCTTACTGTCGGCATGCTGACTGGAGGAAATCAGGACGTTCTTCTCGGTGTATATGACAGCGAGTCGGATTGTAAGAAAGCAGCTGTTGAACAGGGAGTTGAAGAAAACTGTTACCCGCTAAAGGGAGTATTAGCAGAAAACCCAGCCGCATTTACGGCTCAGATGTAGGGGGAGTTATGCAGAAGAAATGCGCTTATTGCCGCAAGCCGATTGAGGAAGGCAAGGAAGTAAAAATGGCCATCCTCATCATTCACGGTTCGCAACTGGCGCCACGGGAAAGAAGCTATTGTTCTACGAAGTGCGGTCAATACGACCAGATGGCCAACGAGGCCTAACGTAAAACCCGCCGAAGCGGGCTGTACGTCCGGTGACACCGACCAAAGTTCCACCGGAAATTACCAAAAACCAATGAACACCCTGAATGGGCGCTATCAATGGCCCGAGGGATTCTACATCCAAAATTGAGGCTATCACATGGAATATTTTTATCTGATAAAAGCGACTCAAAAATCGGGTAAAGCCGATGCTGTAATCTGGCGGTCTGCAAAAACCGAATCCCGCGCGCTGCTGCAGCTGGACGTCGACCTGGAAGATGCTGAGATCGAAACAGGCCGCGGCAAAGACTATCAAAAGCCAATCCGTACCGATTTCCCGGTATTTAACGATCTTCCGGCTGAAGGTGTTCTCGATTACTCATGGTGTGAACGCTACCAGCTCGCCGACGATGGTCGCACCTGGGCACTGAAGCCAGGACAAGAGCCTGTAGACGTGCATCACACCGATGATGCTGAAGTATCCTCTGAGCCTGTCACTGGCGAGTTGGTTGATGACAATAGTGCTGACGATGCTGGTGATGTCGATACCGTGGAATCGTTCGGCAATGCTGAATACGAAAACGATACAAACGCCCTGTTCAATATTGATGAGCAGCCGTTCCGCATTAAGCTGCTGGCGCAGTACATGGCGAATGATAACCACGTCTATCAAATCAGTATTCCGCACCGTAAAGAGCTCGCAGTTCTGGAAATGGATACCGATAACTCCGCAGTGCAGGATCTGATTCTCGCCGCCGAGAACGTCCAGGGTTTGAAGGATGCCGACATGCCTACCCTGTGGAAATTTACCAGCGCCAACAAAGCAGTATTTCCTGAAGGTAAGCGCCACGAACTGGGCAAGCGTATCCAGTTTGCAAAACTGTGGTTTGAAACTCCGCACTTTGACCGCGGCATACTCGTTCGCGAATGGTCTGCCGGCAATTATATTTCTGCTGTTCAGAAAACGGATACCGGCACGAATGCTGGCGGTGGTAATAAAACCGATCGCAACCCTGACTACACCCATACCCTTGATACGCTTGATGTTGAGATTGCGCTGGCCACAATGCCGATGGATTTCGATATCTACAATTTCCCGGCATCCATTCATCGCCGGGCTAAAGAAATCGTCCAGAAAAAAGAAAGCCCGTTCAAAGAATGGTCTGCTGCGCTGCGTAAAACCGCAGGCATCCTGGACTATTCCCGCGCTGCTATTTTTGCCCTCATTCGTGGCGCCACCAGCGATATTCATCATTTCCCGGTAAGTCTGCAGACCTATATCAATGCGAACCTGACAGAGCATAAGCATGAAACGCCCTCTGCTGAAACGCTTGAGAAAGCCGGGCATGTGTCATCTGCCGCCGTCGCTGAACGGTCAGCCGTGGATAAGATTCTCGCAGCTGAGCGCGGTGAATATATCGAAGGGGTAAGCGATCCGGATGCACCGAACTGGGTAACGGAAGACCTGACCAAACCCAAACAGCCTGAAGTTTCAAACATGGGCAATGGTGTTTTTTCGATTGATGGTCTGATGGATAGCCAGCCAGCACCAGCACCAGCACCAGCACCAGCACTTTCTATCGTGGACCAGGCGCGCCAGCGCGCTGCAGAAGAAAAATTACATCCAGCTAATTCCGGGGAAACCACCAGCGATGTGCAGATGGAAACGGCTCAGCCAGTCGAAGACGAAAATGATAATGCGGTATCAGCAAGCGAAGGCACTGATGCAACTGCTCCGCAAGCAGATGCCGTGAACATGCGCGACATTCTTGCTGAGCGCTGCCCTGACCTTACCGCGGCAGTATTGAAAGACCAGCAATCAGCAACTGCAGAAGAAGAGCATGAGCCAGAGCCGGAAGCAACAAAATGGCCTGAATTCTTCGAGCCCGGTCGATATGAAGGTGTTCCGAACGATGTTTACCACGCGGCGAACGGCAGCAGTTCGACTCAGGTTAAAGATGCCCGTATATCTCTGATGTATTTCGAAAAACGCCACGTCTCGAAAGTCATTGAAAAAACGCGCTCTCCTGTTCTGGATATGGGCAATCTGGTGCATGCGCTGGCGCTGCAGCCTGAACAGCTGGAAAAAGAATTCAGCATCGAGCCGGAAATCCCTGAAGGCGCCTTCACCACGACTGCGACGATCCGCGCGTTTATCGACGAGTACAACGCCGGGCTTCCGCCACTGTTGAGTGCTGACGACATCAAGACGCTGCTGGAGGCACACAACGCCACACTGCCGCAGACGGTTCCTATGGGTGATGACGTTACCCAAACAGGTGAAAACTACATGGCCTTACCCGCTGAATTTCAGCGCGTCGAAGAAGGCCAGAAAGTTACCGCAGCCAAAATGAAGGCATGCATCAAAGAATATAACGCCACTCTGCCCGCCCAGATGAAAACCAGCGGCAGCCGTGATGCCCTGTTAGAACAACTGGCGATTATCAATCCTGACATGGTCGCTCAGGAGGCCCAGAAGGCGCAGCCGCTGAAAGTCTCAGGCACTAAAGCGGACCTGATTCAGGCCGTGAAATCGGTTAAACCGGATGCCGTATTTGCCGACGAACTGCTGGATGCATGGCGCGAAAACCCGGGAGGAAAAATACTGGTTACCCGCCAGCAGATGAGCACTGCGCTGGACATTCAGAAAGCACTATTGAATCACCCCACCGCCGGCAAGCTGCTCCAGCATCCGAACCGCGCCGTTGAGGTGAGCTATTTCGGTATTGATGAGGAAACCGGGCTGGAAGTTCGCGTGCGCCCTGACCTTGAGATAGACATGAGCGGCCTGCGCATTGGTGCGGACCTGAAGACCATCAGCATGTGGAACATCAAGCAGGAAGGCCTGCGCGCGAAGTTGCACAGGGAAATCATTGAGCGCGATTACCACCTCAGCGCGGCTATGTACTGCGAAACCGCTGCTCTGGATCAGTTCTTCTGGATCTTCGTCAACAAAGACGAGAACTACCACTGGATCGCCATTATCGAGGCATCCGAAGAACTACTGGAGCTCGGCATGCTGGAATACCGCAAAGCAATGCGCGCCATCGCGAACGGTTTCGACACTGGCGAATGGCCGGCGCCGATCACTGAAGACTACACCGAAGAACTTAACGATTTTGATGTGCGCCGTCTTGAAGCGCTGCGCGTACAGGCATAAGGGGGAACAGTCATGGAAAATACCAACATTGTTACAGCCGAACAGCAAGCACCAAACACCATTTCAGCAAGCAACGCGATCTTTAACGTTCAGGCTCTCGGTCAGTTAACTGCTTTCGCAAACCTTATGGCTGATTCACAAGTGACAGTGCCAGCTCACCTTGCAGGTAAGCCAGCCGATTGCATGGCCATCGTTATGCAGGCTATGCAGTGGGGCATGAATCCCTATGCGGTCGCGCAAAAAACGCATCTGGTAAATGGCGTACTCGGATATGAAGCCCAGCTCGTCAACGCGGTAATCGCCAGCTCCAGTGCTATCAACGGTCGATTTCATTACCGCTACGGCGGCGATTGGGAGCGTTGCACAAGGACGCAGGAAATCACCAGGGAAAAACACGGTAAAAGTGGGAAATACACCGTTACCGAACGGGTACGCGGCTGGACTGATGAAGACGAAATCGGGTTGTTTGTTCAGGTCGGCGCGATTCTTCGCGGTGAGTCAGAAATCACCTGGGGTGAGCCGCTTTATCTCTCGGGTGTTGTAACTCGTAATTCACCATTGTGGGTTTCTAACCCGAAGCAGCAGATCGCTTATCTGGGCGTGAAATACTGGGCTCGCCTGTACTGCCCGGAAGTGATTCTGGGTGTTTATAGCCCGGATGAAGTTGAGCAACGAACAGAACGAGAAATCAATCCGGTGCCGGTGCAAAGAATGTCTGTAGCTGAGATTACCAGCGGCTCAGAAATCACCACCAGCGAACAAGACACAGCTATAAGCATTGATTCTCTTGCCGATGGACTCCGCGACCGAATTGATACAGCTGACTCAGTGGATCAGGCCAAAGCCATTCGCGTAGACATCGAATCACAGAAAGCTCTGCTGGGTACTGCTCTTTATACCGAACTGAAGAATAAGGCGGTGAAGCGCTACTACCTTGTTGATGCGAAGAACAAGGTTGAGGCTGCCATAAATTCACTTCCTAACCCAGGGGATCCGGAAGCCGAAGCGTTATTCGCGAAGGCAGAAGGCACCCTGACCTCATCGCGCCGCCACCTCGGTGATGAACTGTATGACCAGTTCCGTATCACCCTGGACGACATGAAACCGGAATACCTGGGCTAAGGGAGGCGGGAGGGTTAGCCCTCCCGATAACGATATGAGCAAATCACTTAACGCACGATGCATACGCCGCTGGAAAGTTGAATTCAAAGGGCGCTGCGATTCGAAATATAGCCCCTACTGGCACAAGCGCGATCTCCGCGGTTACATCCGTGAGGCGGCACTGACTACGGCGTATTGCATGGTTGAAAACTTGGCCTACAACAACGCAATGCACGATTTTTTCGCTCATGTGGGTGACAGGAATTGCTGGTCGCCAGAGTTCTCAGCATGGTACGACGGGCGTCGAGAGCATTATCTCAAAGAAGCGCGCGACTACCTGAATGAAGAAGCCACCAACGACGAAATCGACGACGAAATAGAGAACGAACTGGAGGCCTGGAATGACTGAGCGCGGAATGAAATTCTCCAAATTCACTGAGCTGGTAGCCCGCATCTGGTCAAACCCAACTACGCAGCGTCGCGACCCGGAGATCACCATCTTCATACTCTCGCCTGGCAGCATCGGCGCGTCGCCATCCGTTGAAGTAGAGTCAATTCAGGCTGGATTCGACTGGGACGCCGGGCAGGTTCTGATTTACCCTGCGCAACCACTGACCACGCTGACGCCTGAACAGGTAGCGGACATTACCACCAGCGTGAGCAAAGGCCAGTCCTGGCACGCATATGAGGCTTACAAGAAGCACAAGGCCCTGCTGGAAAACGCAGCGCTTGAGCATGCGAAAGTCGCCGGGCAGCGCGACGAGCTTCTGGCGGCGCTGGTTTCCCTGGCTGCTGTCGCTCGCCGCTATCTTCCGGATTATGACGAGCATCCGGAAGTGCAGAAGGCTGATGACACCATCTCCCGCGTCAAAGGCGGTGCAGCATGAGTCTTAAACATCGATTACCTGAGCTGGAAGCCAGCATCGACCCTGCGGCATTGCGCGCGGCCGCCGACGAATATTCGGATCTGCTTCTGACTTTGTGCTTGTGCATGAAGATGGCCGGCCCTACTCGGGAGAACTTGCGCGCCTGCGCCACCGAGCTTAAAAAACGCCTGACAACCTGGCACAGCCAGAAAGAGCTCAATGCAATTCTGTCCAGTTGGGATCCCGTTGGCTATGTTCTCGGCCTCCGTCGGGAGGCGAACGACAACGCGCGCGCAGCTGGCGATCCAGTTGATGTATTTGTGTGAGGTGGATATGCGACTGATAAACCGAAGCAAGCAATCACCGCTGGGCCGCCAGGCTTGTGATGCCGCACTGGCAAAACATGTTGAGCTTTATGGCGCCTACGGGCGACAGAAAACGAAGAGAACTTATACGGTGGTGGTTCAAGGCTCAAAGATCACTGTAGAAGTTGTAAACAGAAAATGCAGTTATGTGGCGACGGCCATGAGCTGCGCCCGTAGGCTGCAGCATCTTCCTGGACAATGTAACTAAGGGGCTTTTATGAATAACGCATCTCATTTCCAAGATGAAATATTGATAACCAGTGACATTCTGTCCAGATACAAAATTTCGCGCAGCACACTGTATTTCTGGAGCACACCATCCCGGATGCCATCGTACTTTTCTCAGCCGTTTCCGAAGCCAAAAATAAATGGCAGTCCTAAAAGATGGCGTTTGTCAGACCTTCTTGCTTGGGAAGACAACATGGGTATCAAACCAGAGGCTGGCCAATCAACTTCTCAAGATGACGTTGCCAAACAGCAAGCCAATAACGCTGATCATCCAAATAATCGTGGAGGTTATACCGCGCCATGACTCCAGACATATGATGCCCTAGTAGTTTTTCCACAACATGTGGTGGCGCACCTAATTCAGAAAGGCGCGTCGCCACTGTTCTTCTCAAATCATGAAGCGACCAAGGTTTCATCCCTGTTTTTGCAATTATCTGCGCAGAGAACAGAGCCACGTTTGGTTGAAGTGGCGGCCTGTCATCTTCTGGCCCCCTGTATCGTGACAACGTCACAACATGTTTTGAAACTGATGTTTCTTTTTCAGCTACCATCATCTGTATTACAGCCTCAGGAAGCGCCCTTCTCACCGACTTCCCAGTTTTATAGTCACTTGCCGGGATAGTCCATGTTTGTTCCTTGAAATCAAACCATTCCCATTTTGCTGTTCTGATCTCTGTACTTCGACAGCCAGTCATAATGAGAAACTTCATTATCAATTGCTGCCTATATTTCATCTCAGGCAGGGCATTCCAAACTGTAATGATTTCATCATCACTTAACCTGCGATCTTTTACAGCTGCTGTGAGCCCTACATCTGATCGTCTAAGGCTTTCAATAGGGTTCACGTTAATTACCCCACGGTTGGAACAGAAACGAAATGTGCGCTGCATCAAACCGAGCATTTGCCCTGTAACCACTCTTCGCCCCATACCGTCAAAAAGATTTAGCCAGTGAGCTTTAGTTGTCTGATCTACAATCATATTTCCGAGCACTGGGGCTATATGATTATTGAAGTCGCGGCGGTTAACTTTGATTTTTACCAGACCTTCAGGGATGCAGTAGTACTTCTCCCAGTAATCGAATGCTTCTTTCACTGTAAGCGCTTCTACTTTTTTCTGTTTCTCGAGTACTACTTGCCGTCTAGGATCAAGCCCTTCCGCTAGCCAAGCCCTGAACTGCTGCCTACGTTCTCGCGCATGAGCTAATGAGGTGGTTGGATAATCACCAATCGTTAGTTGAGCGGCTTTCCCGTTCCATCTGTAGCGGTAAAAGAATGTTATACTGCCGGATGTAGACAACCTGACATTCAGACCATGTGCGTCTGAAATGACCTCGATTTGGTCTCTTTTTTTGCCAAGAGCTTTTCTTAATTTTGTGTCGGTAAGCAATGTGTACACTCCGGAAGAAGATATACACATCAGTGTACACATTATGCGTAAATTGATAACCTTCAAATCTATGAAGAACACACAAAAATAAAGCGTTACATACTGGCAAGGCGTTGATAATAGCGGGATTCTTGAAAAGAAATTAAGCATGACTAACAAACTTAAAACGGATTCATATGCCCTACGATAGCGTCTATCTCGAAAAGCGCCCGCCCGGCGCATTGCGCACCGTATGGCGTAAATTCTACGGCGATACCACCGCGATGATTGGTTTATACGGCTGCGGCGCGCTGGTGCTGCTGTGCGTATTCGGCGGCTGGTTTGCGCCCTATGGCATCGATCAGCAGTTCCTCGGCTACCAGCTGCTGCCGCCTTCATGGTCGCGCTACGGCGAAGTGTCGTTCTTCCTCGGCACCGACGATCTTGGTCGCGATGTGCTAAGTCGCCTGCTCAGCGGCGCGGCGCCGACCGTCGGCGGCGCCTTTGTGGTCACGCTCGGCGCCGCGCTGTTCGGCCTGGTGCTTGGCGTGATTGCCGGTTCCACCCACGGTTTGCGTTCAGCGGTAATGAACCACATTCTCGACACCCTGCTGTCGATTCCGTCGCTGCTGCTGGCGATTATCGTCGTCGCTTTTGCCGGGCCGCATCTGAGCCATGCGATGTTTGCCGTCTGGCTGGCGCTGCTGCCGCGCATGGTGCGTTCGGTCTACAGCATGGTGCACGATGAACTGGAAAAAGAGTACGTGATTGCCGCCCGCCTCGACGGCGCTTCCACGCTCAATATTCTCTGGTTTGCGGTTCTGCCTAATATTACCGCAGGGCTGGTCACCGAAATTACCCGCGCGCTGTCGATGGCGATCCTCGACATTGCCGCGCTCGGTTTTCTCGACCTCGGCGCTCAGCTACCCTCTCCGGAATGGGGCGCCATGCTCGGCGACGCGCTGGAATTGATTTACGTCGCCCCCTGGACGGTCATGCTGCCGGGAGCGGCCATCATGATAAGCGTACTGCTCATCAATCTGCTGGGCGACGGTATTCGCCGCGCAATTATTGCCGGGGTTCAATAATGCCGTTACTGGATATTCGTAATCTAACCATTGAGTTTAAAACCAACGAGGGCTGGGTAAAGGCCGTCGATCGGGTCAGCCTGACGCTGGCTGAAGGTGAAGTCCGTGGTCTTGTCGGTGAATCAGGTTCCGGCAAAAGCTTAATCGCCAAGGCGATTTGCGGCGTCACCAAAGATAACTGGCGGGTCACCGCCGACCGTATGCGTTTTGATGATATCGATCTGCTGCGTCTCTCTAACCGCGAGCGCCGAAAACTGATTGGCCACAACGTATCGATGATCTTCCAGGAGCCGCAATCCTGTCTTGATCCTTCCGAGCGTATTGGGCTGCAGTTGATGCAAAATATCCCCGGCTGGACCTTTAAAGGCCACTGGTGGCAACGCTTTGGCTGGCGTAAGCGCCGCGCTATTGAACTGCTGCACCGGGTGGGAATTAAAGATCACAAAGATATTATGCGCAGCTTCCCCTACGAGCTGACCGACGGCGAATGTCAGAAGGTCATGATCGCCATCGCGCTTGCTAACCAGCCGCGCTTGCTGATTGCTGATGAACCCACTAACGCCATGGAGCCAACCACCCAGGCGCAGATTATTCGCCTGTTGACCCGGCTCAACCAGAATAACAACACCACTATTTTGTTGATCAGTCACGATATGCAGATGCTCAGCAAATGGGCGGATAAAATTAACGTCATGTATTGCGGGCAGACGGTAGAAACCGCGCCGAGCGAGGAGCTGGTGACCATCCCTCATCACCCCTACACTCAGGCATTGATTCGCGCCATCCCGGATTTCGGCAGCTCAATGCCGCATAAAAGCCGGCTGAATACCCTGCCCGGCGCCATTCCGCTGCTGGAACAACTGCCGATCGGCTGTCGGCTGGGGCCGCGTTGTCCCTATGCGCAACGCGAGTGTATCGTCACGCCGCGTTTGACCGGCGCGCGTAATCATCTGTACGCCTGTCATTTCCCGCTGAACATGGAGAAAGAGTGAAATGGTCGAAACATTGCTGGAAGTTCGCAATCTGAGTAAGACCTTTCGCTATCGCACCGGCTGGTTCCACCGTCAGACGGTAGAGGCGGTGAAGCCGCTGAGCTTTACCCTGCGCGAGCGTCAGACGCTGGCGATTATTGGTGAAAACGGCTCCGGTAAATCAACGCTGGCCAAAATGCTGGCCGGGATGGTTGAGCCGACCACCGGCGAACTGTTGATTGACGACCATCCGCTGGAGTTTGGCGACTACTCATTCCGCAGCCAGCGTATTCGCATGATTTTTCAGGATCCCTCGACCTCGCTCAACCCACGTCAGCGTATTTCGCAGATCCTCGATTTCCCGTTGCGTCTCAATACCGATCTTGAACCAGAAGCCCGGGAAAAGCAGATTATCGAGACGATGCGCATGGTGGGCCTGCTACCGGATCACGTCAGCTACTATCCGCATATGCTGGCGCCGGGGCAAAAGCAGCGCCTGGGTCTTGCTCGTGCCTTGATCCTGCGTCCGAAAGTGATTATCTGCGATGAGGCGCTGGCCTCGTTGGATATGTCAATGCGTTCGCAGCTAATCAACCTGATGCTGGAACTACAGGAAAAACAGGGAATATCCTACATCTATGTCACCCAGCATCTGGGGATGATGAAGCATATCAGCGATCAGGTGCTGGTAATGCATGAGGGTGAAGTGGTCGAACGCGGCAGCACCGCCGATGTGCTGGCCTCGCCGCTCCACGAACTGACCAAGCGGCTGATCGCCGGCCATTTCGGCGAGGCGCTGACTGCCGACGCCTGGCGAAAAGATGGTAAATAGCGTTAACCTTCCTTCAGGGGCGGCATAATAGCCGCCCCTGCTATTTATCACTGCGGAAACACGCTCTGCGCCGGTAATGGTCGGCGGTCGAAGCGGCGCAGCGCATAATACAACCATCCGGTACCTACCCAGCCGATAATCCATGACACATCATTGCCGGCGAATATCCACGTCAGCGAACCATGGAACAGCGGGTTCTCAATAAACGGCAGTTGAATAAGCACGCCAATGATATAAATGGTAATGGCATACAAATTCCAGAAACCATAGCGCTGATGCGGATCGCTAAGCGCCGGAATATCGACCGCGCCTTTAGAAATAATGTAGTAATCGGTCAGGCTGATGGCGCTCCAGGGAACGAAAAAGGCCAGCAGGAATAACAGGAAATGGGTGAAATGCTTTAAGAAAGCCGGTTCGCTAAGCAGCGCGATAATACACGAAGCCGCGACCATCAGGACGACGAAAGCAACGCGGCATTTCTGCGACAACGCCGTCTGGCGACGGAAACCGGAAACAATGGTGGTCAGAGACATAAAACTGCCGTAGGCGTTAAGCGTCGTGAAGGTGATCTTGCCAAAGCAAATAGCAAAGTAGATAACCATCGCCATCACCTGGCTTTTACCCAATCCCACCAGATAACTCACTTCATGACCGGGGAAAGCGCTGCCGGCAATCGCGGCGGTAAACACCCCCAGCGTCATAGATGTCTGGGTTCCCAATACGGTACCGAAAAACACCGAGCAGAACGTTTTCGTTGCCGATACATTGCGTGGCAGGTAGCGCGAATAGTCGGACACATACGGGCAAAACGCGATTTGCCACGACGAGGATAGAGACACCGCCAGCAGGAACATCGGCAGGGAGAAATGGTTATTTTGCGCCAGGGCCGCGAGATCCGCCGACATCAGCAGGGTAACGAACATATAGACGAAGGCCAGAATGCCGATAATGCTCGCCAGTTTACCCAGCTTATGAATCACCTTATAACCCAGTACCGCAATGACAATAATAATCGCGCTGAATAGCAACATTCCAGCGACATTGCTGATATTCAACAGCTTTGCCATCGCCTGCCCGGCCAGTACGGTACCGCTGGCGGAGAAGCCAACATACATGATGCAGACCAGTACCAGCGGCACTACCGCGCCAAAGACGCCAAACTGGGCGCGGCTGATTATCATCTGCGGCAAACCCAGCCGTGGTCCCTGCAGCGCATGCAGCGACATTACCGCCGCCCCCAGCACCTGACCGAGGAGAAGACCTATCAGCGACCACACCACGTCGCCGCCCAGCACCACGGCTAAAGCGCCGGTGACAATAGCGGTAATTTGCAGGTTGCCGCCAAACCACAGGGTAAACTGGCTAAACGGATGCCCATGCCTCTCGCGTTCGGGGATGTAATCGATCGACCGCGTTTCACTTAATCCAGCCTGACTATTTTTTGACTGCCCATCTGTAGATGAAAAAGAAGACATAGGTACCTCGCTATTATTATTTATTCACTCCCCATCTGACCGATCCTGTATATACAAGCATTGACAACTGCCCGCACCGCACGCATCCTATTTTTGTGATGAATATGTAAATTCTTTGTATTGCAAAAAGTAACAAAACCATAACAATAACGTTGATAAACGCCTGCGCATACCGCGCCAAACCGAGGTGTAACGCTCATGATCGTTCCCGTCCAACTATCCACTCTGCCCGTCACGCCCTGGAAAAATGGCGCAGGCGAGACCCGTGAGATAGTCTGTGTCCCCTCTCCTGACGCCCCTTTTTTATGGCGAGCCAGCATTGCCACTCTGCAAAATGATGGTCCGTTTTCCTGCTTTCCCGGCGTCGACCGGGTCATTACTCTACTGGCCGGGCAGCCGCTGCGCCTGAAAGGCGAAGCTATCGATCACGCTTTAACGCTTTGGCAACCCTGGGCTTTTGCCGGCGAGTGGCCGCTGCGTAGCGAAGGGATCCGCGAACCCGGTCTCGACTTTAATATCATGACCCAGCGCAACCGCGCCGCCGCCGAGGTACGGGTCGTTGATGATATACAGACTCCCGGCGACGAAGGCGTCGCTTGGGTATTACAGGGGCGCTGGCAACTTGGTGAACGGCAATGTGAAGCGCAATCGGGTATTTTCTGGCATCAGCAAACGCCGGGCGAACTCGCGCCGCTCACGACGGACGCCCTACTGTTACTCACCACGATCGTGCGCCGTTAACCGCAGAAATATCGGTAACGCGTCGTGATCTCACGGTAAAACGTAGTGATTATCCGGTGATATACTGGGGTAAGCGCATTTATCATTACGCGCTGCGTTGCGATAGGCGGCACAAAAAATCGTGACACAAGGGGTCTTCAGTGGGATATAATTCCCGGCTAAATTTGAGTTATTTTGAAATAACAACGTTAACCGTTTGATTGTTAGAGTAAAAATAAGCAATAACGATAAGGATTAAAGCTATGGGTTTTCTTTCCGGTAAGCGCATTCTGATCACTGGCGTGGCCAGTAAACTGTCCATCGCCTACGGTATTGCGCAAGCAATGCACCGTGAAGGGGCTGAACTGGCATTCACCTATCAGAACGAAAAACTGAAAGGCCGCGTAGAAGAGTTTGCTGCTGCGCTGGGTTCTAACATTGTGCTGCAGTGCGACGTGGCTGAAGACGAAAGCATCACCGCGCTGTTCACTGAGCTTGAAAAAGTATGGCCGAAATTTGATGGTTTCGTGCACTCTATCGGTTATGCGCCGGCTGACCAGTTAGATGGCGACTACGTCAATGCCGTCACCCGCGAAGGTTTCAAAATTGCCCACGACATCAGCGCTTACAGCTTCGTGGCGATGGCGAAAGCTTGCCGCTCGATGCTGAACCCGGGCTCCGCGCTGCTGACCCTCTCCTATCTGGGCGCTGAGCGCGCTATCCCGAACTATAACGTGATGGGTCTGGCAAAAGCGTCTCTGGAAGCCAACGTACGCTATATGGCGAACGCGATGGGTCCGGAAGGTATTCGCGTTAACGCCATCTCCGCAGGTCCGATCCGCACCCTGGCGGCATCCGGTATCAAAGATTTCCGTAAAATGCTGGCGCACTGCGAAGCGGTCACCCCGATCCGTCGCACCGTCACCATCGAAGACGTCGGCAACAGCGCGGCCTTCCTGTGCTCTAACCTGTCTGCGGGCATCTCCGGTGAAGTCGTTCACGTTGACGGCGGTTTCAGCATCGCTGCGATGAACGAACTGGAACTGAAATAAGTTCCCTATCCTCCTCACCCCGGTGAGGAGGATCTCTCTCCTTTCTCTGCTTACGCTTCTCTTCTGTTATTCCAATCCGCTATTTGTTAGTACGTATCAATATTTTCTCCTGCTTCAGGGTTACGCCAGGATAGTTGTGCATAGAGGTACCGCGAAACGGCGGTTCGCCACCTACCGAACAAGGAACGCCCATGGAGCAACGCCGCGTGTATGGCAAAAACCACTGGTATCACGAGACCCAGTCAACCAATAGCCCGGTCGAGATTCTTCCTCTGGTCCCGGAGGCCGCTGACGTTGATGACCGTTTTTTGCTCGATCTGCCACTCGCAGCCGATCTCAGCCACCCTCATGAAGGCTGGCTGGCACCCGCGCGTCAGTTGACAAAGGTCCTTTTCCCGGACAACGTCACGGTAACCCGATTACAAACCTTCAGCGCCTACGACCGTCTTAGCACCGCCCTGACCGTCGCTCAGGTCTACGGCATACAGCGCTTGTGTAACCACTACGCCGCCCGTCTGGCGCCGTTGCCTGGCCCTGACTCCTCACGAGAAAGTAATCACCGGTTGGCGCAGATAACCCAGTACGCCCGCCAGTTAGCCAGTTCTCCTTCGGTTATCAACGAGGTCTCCCGCCGCCAGCTTGAGGAGGTCGGGCTGACCAGCCGCGATATTGTGTTAATTAACCAAATTATCGGCTTCGTGGGCTTTCAGGCCCGCGCGGTGGCCGCATTTCAGGCCGCGCTCGGCCAACCGGTACGCTGGCTTCCCGGTATGCCGCAGCAGAATGATGCCCCGGCAGAACGCTTTACTGATGTTACTGGAGAGTGGTCCCTGGATATCGATGATGCCGACCTGCGTTACGCCAATGATGACAAGCAAGTCAGGCTCGCCGCATGGAACCGTCATCCCGGCCTGCAGCCTCTCGCCCCCCTTCTGGCAACGGATGAAGGCGCGTTGGCCCTGCTACATCAACTGCTGAATCAACTGGATAATTCTGCGCAGCCCTTAAGCGCAATGGCGGCGTTACTCGCGGCGCGAATCAACGGCAGCGTCAGCTGTTTTAACGCCTGGAGAGCTCGCTGGACAGGTGACAACGGATTGTTGCAGGCACTGCGCGGCGATGAACGAACGGTTCAGCACTGGGCGCGAAGCCATTCTTTGGAACACGTTTTCCTACAGGCGGCGCAGCTATTGACTCGTGCGCCGGACCGTTTTAGCGCCGCGCAGCTAACTCCCCTCACTGAATATGGGCTTTCCCGCGTTGAGGCTATCGATCTGCTGGCGTGGTGCGGCCTCTGCGGGTGGCTGAACCGGCTTAAAATCGCCCTCGGTGAGGTACGTCAAGCGACGTAAAATGCTGAAACAGCGCTTGCTGAGGCAGGCATATTCGCGTAAAAATGTCAGCCGCTCTTTTAGCCACGAAAAAACCTAATTATGTTTCAGGACAACCCGCTGCTAGCGCAGCTTAAACAGCAATTGCATTCCCAGACTCCCCGCGTTGAAGGGGTCGTTAAAGGCACGGAAAAAGGTTTTGGCTTCCTTGAAGTCGACTCGCAAAAAAGCTACTTCATTCCGCCGCCGCAAATGAAAAAAGTGATGCATGGCGATCGTATTATCGCTGTGGTCCATACCGAAAAAGAACGTGAAAGCGCCGAGCCGGAAGAGCTGGTTGAGCCTTTCCTGACCCGTTTTGTCGGTAAAGTGCAGAAAAAAGACGATCGTCTGTCTATTGTTCCTGATCATCCGCTGCTGAAAGACGCCATCCCTTGCCGCGCCGCGCGCGGCGTAGAACACGACTTCAAACAGGGTGACTGGGCGGTGGCTGAAATGCGTCGCCATCCGCTGAAAGGCGACCGCGGTTTCTATGCCGAATTAACGCAATTCATCACCTTTAGCGACGATCATTTCGTGCCGTGGTGGGTGACGCTGGCGCGTCATAACCTGGAAAAAGAAGCGCCGAATGGCGTTGCCACCGAGATGCTCGATGAAGGACTGGAACGCCGCGATCTGACGCCGCTTGAGTTCGTAACCATCGACAGCGCCAGCACCGAAGATATGGACGATGCGCTGTATGTCGAGCGCGCCGACGACGGTAAACTGCTGCTGACCGTCGCTATCGCCGATCCGACAGCGTGGATTGCCGAGGGCAGTAAACTGGACAACGCGGCGAAAATCCGCGCCTTCACCAACTATCTGCCGGGCTTTAATATCCCAATGTTGCCGCGCGAGCTGTCTGACGATTTGTGTTCGCTGCGCGCCAACGAAGTGCGTCCGGTACTCGCCTGCCGCATGACTCTGGCGGCTGACGGCGCCATTGAAGATAATATCGAATTCTTCGCAGCAACTATCGAATCTAAAGCCAAACTGGCTTATGACGACGTCTCCAACTGGCTGGAAAATATCGGCTCATGGCAGCCTGCTGATGACGCTATCGCGCAGCAAATCAAACTGCTGCAGGAAGTCTGCCAGCGCCGCAGCGAATGGCGTCAAACCCACGCGCTGGTATTCAAAGACCGCCCTGATTATCGCTTCGTGTTGGGTGAGAAAGGTGAAGTGCTGGATATCGTTGCCGAACCGCGCCGCATCGCCAACCGCATCGTTGAAGAGTCAATGATTGCCGCTAATATCTGCGCGGCACGCGTGCTGCGAGATAACCTGGGCTTTGGCGTTTATAACGTGCACACCGGTTTCGATCCGGCCAACACCGAACAACTGGCCGCGCTGCTGAAGACGCACGATGTGCACGTCGATCCGCAGGAAGTCCTGACACTCGACGGTTTCTGTAAACTGCGCCGCGAACTGGATGCTCAGCCTTCAGGTTTCCTTGATAGCCGCATCCGCCGCTTCCAGTCGTTCGCCGAAATCAGTACCGAACCGGGCCCGCACTTCGGCCTTGGGCTGGAAGCTTACGCCACCTGGACTTCGCCAATCCGTAAATACGGCGATATGATCAACCACCGTCTGTTAAAAGCCGTCATCAAAGGCGAGACCATTGGTCGCCCGCAGGATGACGTCACCGTGCAGATGGCGGAACGCCGTCGTCTGAACCGGATGGCGGAACGCGACGTCGCAGATTGGCTGTATGCTCGCTTCCTCAATGATAAAGCCGGAACCGATACCCGCTACGCGGCAGAAATCATTGATGTCAGCCGCGGCGGCATGCGCGTGCGCCTGGTCGATAACGGCGCTGTCGCCTTTATCCCGGCACCTTTCCTGCACGCGGTGCGCGATGAACTGGTCTGCAGTCAGGAGAACGGAACCGTACAGATTAAAGGTGAAGTCGTTTACAAAGTCACCGATGTTATCGACGTGACTATCGCTGAAGTCCGTATGGAAACCCGCAGCGTCATCGCCCGTCCGGCGGCGTAACGCTTTTATGGCCCCTGCCCAGGGGCCATACATTTCTCGTTTTGAGTGAATATCGCCAGCCGCGCAAGGATGTGCGTTTTTTTCGCTTCTCTTTTGCAACTGTTTTTTGCATCATTGATTTCATTCATTTTTGTAACCAGGATAATGCTATGTCTGATCTGAATGCCCGCCTGCTCGCCCAACGTATCGATACCGTGCTGGATATTCTGGTTGCCGGAGATTATCACTCGGCGATCCATAATCTGGAGATCCTCAAAGCCGAGCTGCAGGCGTTGTCTCACGACGAGCCAGAGAAGGACTCAGGGCAATCGAAAGCGCCGTGGGAAATCTAAATCATTCCTGTCCCCCAGCACGCCTTAAGGCCTGCTGGGCGCCGTATAGACCTCTAACTGTGATGTAGCTATGAACGCCCGACAACAAAGTATTTTGCAAATGGTCATCGATAAAGGCCGTATGAGCGTAGCCGATCTGGCCAGGATGACCGGTGTCTCAGAAGTCACTATTCGTCAGGATCTGAATTCTCTGGAAAAACAAAGCTACCTGCGCCGTACCCACGGCTTTGCGGTACCGCTGGATAGTGAAGACGTCGAAACCCGGATGATGACCAACTTTGCCATTAAGCGTGAACTCGCCGCGCGCGCCGCGTCGCTGGTGGCAGCCGGAGAGACGGTGTTCATCGAAAATGGCAGTTCAAACGCCCTTCTGGCTCGCACATTGGCGGAACGCGGCGATATCACCATCATCACCGTGAGCAGCTATATCGCGCATTTACTCAAGGAAACGCCGGGCGAGGTGATTCTGCTGGGCGGTATTTATCAGAAGCGCAGTGAAAGCATGGTCGGCCCGTTAACCCGCCAGTGCATTCAGCAGGTACACTTTAGCAAGGCATTTATCGGCGTTGACGGCTGGCAGAGCGAAACCGGCTTCACCGGCCGCGACATGATGCGCGCCGATGTGGTTAATGCGGTGCTGGAAAAACAGTGCGAAGCCATTGTGCTGAGCGACAGCTCGAAATTCAGCGTTGTGCATCCCTATCCGCTGGGCCCGATTTCCCGTTTCAATCGCATCATTACCGATAATAATTTGCACGACACTATCCGCCAGCAGCTCACCGACAGCGGTTTAACCGTCGATATTGTTAACCCCGCCTGATCGCTTCCGCCAGCGCCCGATAAAATGGCGTTGGCGTCCCTTCTGCGTCTGAGAGTATTCCGACCCGCAATTAAGATTTTTTACCTGACGTTAAATTTTAAAATAAGTAGAATTATTATTAGCGATATAACAGGAAGTGACTATCACCTGCGTGATTAGAGCAACACCTGCGCAACTTAAGTTTCATGGAATAACCCGTAAGTCATAGCCTGTTGCTATGCTTAAAGGAAGTTGTATCCATGAATAGATTATTCAGGAGAATAAAATGATGACTTCGATGAGCAAAAAAATGGCTGCGGCCGTACTGGCGGTTACTGTAGTAATGTCTCTGAGCGCTTGCTCTCACTGGTCTAAACGCGACCGTAACACCGCAATCGGCGCCGGCGCCGGCGCACTGGGCGGCGCGGTATTAACTGACGGCAGCACCCTGGGCACCCTGGGTGGCGCAGCGGTTGGCGGCATCATTGGCCACCAGGTTGGCAAATAACCACCCCGCATATTAAATTAATAATAATTTCGTAGTTACTGACTCACGCATCTACAAATAATTAAGGCCACGGTAAATACCGTGGCCTTGTTGTTTATTTCATAGAAATTATCTTAGCCACCCGCTAATTTCACTTTCATCCCTTTGGCTTCCAGCAGTGATTTCAGCAAGTCGCGTTTATCCCCCTGAATTTCAATCACTCCATCTTTCAGTGAACCGCCGCAGCCGCATTTCTTTTTCAGCTCAGCGGCCAGCTTCGCCAGCGCGTCGTCATCCAGATCGATGCCGGTAATCAGGCAGACGCCCTTTCCTTTGCGCCCGCTGGTCTGGCGTTGAATACGCACGATGCCATCGCCTTTCGCTCGTTGCGGCGCCGCTTTCGGCTCTTCGATACGGCCGCTATCGGTGGAGTAAACCAGGCGGCTATTAGAATCACTCATTACGCCCCCTGCTTCAGCGATGCGTTGATTGCCGCAAGCGTTGCCGCCGGATCGGCAGACTGGGTAACCGGGCGACCAATCACCATATAATCAACTCCCGCCTGCTGCGCCTGTTCCGGGGTCATGATTCGGCGCTGGTCGCCAGCATCGCTGCCTGTAGGGCGGATCCCTGGCGTGACTAACTTAAATTCCTGCCCTAACTCCTGCTTAAAGCGGACGGCTTCCTGCGCGGAACAGACTACGCCGTCGAGACCACAGCGTTTGGTTAGCGCAGCCAGTTTAGCGGCATGATCGGCAGGAGAAAGCGTGATGCCAAGGTCCTGCAAATCGCTGGCTTCCATGCTGGTCAATACGGTGACCGCAATCAGTAACGGCGCCTCTTTTCCGAACGGCAACAGCGCCTCGCGGGCAGCCGTCATCATACGCGCGCCGCCGGAGGCGTGAACGTTCACCATCCATACGCCGAGTTCCGCCGCAGCGGCGACCGCACGTGCGGTGGTATTAGGAATATCGTGGAATTTCAGGTCGAGGAACACTTCAAAGCCGCGTTGATGCAGGTCGCGAACAAACTGCGGCCCCAGCAGCGTGAACATCTCCTTACCTACTTTCAACCGGCAGTCGCGGGGATCGATTCGATCAACAAAGGCTAACGCCTTGTCACGGTTATCATAATCAAGCGCAACAACGACGGGAGAGGATGTGATAACACGAGGAGAAGAGGTAGCAGTAGACGTCATGACCGGACCTTAATTGTGGATGAGCGCCGCCAGGGCGCAAAAAAGGTAAACGGGCAGCATTCTACCTGCGAAGTGGGGAAAATGACAGGCTGCTTTTGCCCCTCTACAGACAAAAACGGGCACGCGGCAACAGGATTGGGCATGGTAAAACCCAGATAAGTATGTTGTAACTAAAGTCTGGCTTTTTTTAGAAGTTACTGACCATCCAGGCCGCGAATCGGCTTGATAGTCGCCCACGAGAGGCAGGACGGGCAGTGCCAGTACAGGGTGTGGGAAGTAAAACCGCACTTCTGGCAGCGGTAGCGCGGTTTGCTCCGCACCTGTTCACCAACCATGTTACGCAAAACCCCCAGACTCGCCTTCGCGCGCCCTTCTTCCGCCTCATTAAGATGGTAGTCCATCAGTTTATGGAACACGCGCATCGTTGGGTGACGTTCCAACTGGCGAGTTACATAGCTTTGCGCCGCTTCCGCCCCTTCCTGCTGCTCGATAATCTGCGCCAGCATGAGTTCCGCCGTCGCACCGGTGTTCTCTTCTACACAGCGGCGCAAAAACGCTTCCCACTCCGCATGCTTACCCAACTGCTGATAACAGGTTTGCAGCATTTCCAGGGTTTCACCCACCAGTTCTTTATCCTGGCCAATCACCCGTTCCAGGCTTTCTACCGCTTTCGCGTAGTCGCCTTTTTCCATCCACACGCGCCCCATCATAATCGAGACGCGGGCGCTGTTGCGGTCCGCAGACGCGCCTTTCTTCAGCAGCGTCATCGCTTTATCGAGATCGTTGCTGGCCATCTGCTGTAGCGCCAACTCACACCAGAAGTTGGCGATGTCGCTGCGATGTTTTTCTTTGCCCAATTTTACCAGCCGCTCGGCGACTTCGATGGCGGACTGCCAATCGCTGGTCAGTTGATAAATCTGCAGCAGTTGTTGTAGCGCGCCCAGGCGGAAGTCGGTTTCATCCACCAGTTGCTTGAACATATCTTCCGCGCGATCGTACAGGCCAGCGGCCATATAATCGCGCCCCAGCTGTTGGACGGCGAGCAGGCGTTGATCGTAGGTGAGCGAGGCGCTCTCCATCAGGCTTTGGTGAATACGGATGGCGCGGTCAACTTCGCCACGGGAACGAAACAGGTTGCCAAGCGTCAGATGAGCTTCAACGGTGCCGGTGTCCTCTTTTAACATATCGAGGAACAGATCTACGGCTTTGTCCTGCTGATTGCTCAGCAGGAAGTTGACCCCGGCCACGTAATCACGCGACAGGCGACTAGCATCGTCCTGTTTGGACTGTTGTGCGCTCCTGCGCCCCATATACCATCCATAGGCAGCGGCAACGGGAAGAAGCAGAAACAACAACTCCAGCATAGAAGGTTATTCCTTGACCGCAGGGACGCCGGCATCAGCGGGCGCCGCGGCCACTGGCGCGATCTGCTGCTCCAGGCGTTTAATTTTACGCTCGGCGCGCGCCAACGACACACGTACCCGCAGCCAGAACAGACCACAGATCAGCCAACCAATGGCAAATCCGCCAGCAAACAGTACCGCCAGCAGCGTGGAGATACGGAACTCACCCTGGGCAAGCAAATAGTTGAACGTGACCAGTTGGTCATTTTGCGCGCCCAGCGTCACAGAGATGACGAAGATAGCTAATACCAGTAAGAAAATAAGTAAATATTTCACATGACTTCCCGTTCTGTGGGTGGCGCGAGTAAAACGCGTTCAAGCCCTATAAAGTATCATTTTCACCGCAGTGGTGAAATGGAAAAGCATGACACCCATCATGATATGCGGCCAGATGCCGCGAAATTCAACATAAACGCCGTCAGGTTGCGCGTTTTTTGATATCGCTCGCCTCTTCAACAGGCGGGGTTAACGGGCCGCAAAAACGCTGCGTGAGCCAGGTCGCCGCGGTAACCAGCAGCCATGAAAGGCTGGTCGCCACGATAAGATCCTGCGGCCAGTGCATACCCAACGCCAGACGACTGCCCATGACCGCAGTAGCCCAACCCAACAGCAAACCGATAGTTACCCAGCGCCGGCGCGGCCACAACAGCCCGACCCCCAGTAGCGCCCAACTGGCGGCAAACATGGTATGGCCGGACGGAAAGGCAAAACCGGTCTCTTTTTGCCAGTGTTTACGCAAGAACCCCGGTATTGTCTGTTGCTCAGCCAATTGCTCATGCACCAGTTTAGCGCGTTCTTTACGTTTTAACTCATAGAATTGCGCCACCGGAACCTGTTGGGTTCTTTCTAACCAAATCACAAACGGCCGTGGTTCCTGCACCCGTTCTTTGATCCAGGATTTAAGCCCCTGTCCTGCCAGGATAGCGGCGCCGAGAATGAGAAACAGCACCAGCGCTTCGCGCAGACGAAAACGTAAACACCACAAAAACCAGCCAAATAGCGCTACGTGAGTAATTATTCCCCACGGCTGGGTGACGGTTTCAGTCACCCAGTACCACATTTTCAACATGGCCGGTGCTTGACCCGGCTGCCACTGCCAGCCGGAGAGCCAGACTATAACGGGCATAACAAGCAATAGCGCCGCCCCGATGGCGGTCCTTTTGGCAATCAACAGCATCGTATCTCCTTCTCTTTCCTTCTGAATATCATAACGGAAAGTAGATCGTTTGTGCGCTTTCCGCGCAGGCGGTCGTTGGTAATTAGGAGAACGTCGCGGCGTTGTGGCAAAATAGTAGTAAACAGAAAGCACATTCAGGTGCTGTCAGAATCTGGAGAATCACATGCAGCTTAAACGTGTGGCAGAAGCCAAACTGCCAACCCCCTGGGGCGATTTCCTGATGGTGGGCTTTGAAGAACTGGCAACCGGGCAGGATCATGTCGCGCTGGTGTATGGCGATATTTCGGGGCAAGCCCCGGTACTGGCTCGCGTACACTCAGAATGTCTGACGGGCGATGCCCTTTTTAGTCTGCGTTGTGATTGCGGTTTTCAGCTGGAAGCGGCGCTGTCGCACATCGCTGAAGAGGGACGCGGGATCCTGCTCTATCACCGTCAGGAAGGCCGAAATATCGGTTTGCTAAATAAAATTCGCGCTTACGCGCTACAGGATCAAGGCTACGATACCGTCGAAGCCAACCACCAGCTCGGCTTTGCCGCCGATGAGCGCGACTTTACGCTATGCGCCGACATGTTCAAACTACTTGGCGTAGAGCAGGTTCGCCTGTTGACCAACAACCCGAAGAAAGTCGAAATTCTGACCGAGGCGGGGATCAATATCGTCGAGCGCGTGCCGCTCATCGTCGGGCGTAACCCGAAAAACGAACACTATCTCGATACCAAAGCTGCCAAGATGGGGCATCTGCTGAATAAATAAATCAGCTCCAGAATGAATCAGGGCCAGCATTCGCTGGCCCTTTCTTTTACAGCATATTACGAATCACATAATGCAGAATGCCGTCGTTCTGATAGTAAGTCAGTTCTGTCGCAGTATCGATACGACAGCGACACTGAATGACCTCCTGCTGTCCATCGGCGCGGGTAATCGTGACTGGAACCGTTGCCGCAGGATGCAGCGCCTGCAGGTTACTGATATCGATCCGCTCTTCGCCGGTCAGCTGTAGCGTTTTACGCGTCACGCCCTGCGGGAACTCCAGCGGTAATATCCCCATGCCAATGAGGTTGGAGCGGTGAATACGCTCGAAGGACTCGGCAATGACCACCCGCACGCCCAACAGACGCGGCCCTTTTGCCGCCCAGTCGCGGCTGGAGCCTGAGCCATACTCTTTACCGGCGATCACCGCCAGAGGGGTACCTTCAGCTTTGTACAGCATAGCCGCATCGTAGATGGCGATAGGCTGCGTGTCCGGCAAATGACGCGTCATCCCCCCTTCCACGCCCGGCACCATTTCGTTGCGGATACGGATATTCGCAAAGGTGCCGCGCATCATGACTTCATGGTTACCGCGTCGCGACCCATAAGAGTTGAAATCACCGCGCGCCACGCCGTGCTCCTGCAAATAGCGTCCTGCCGGGCTATCTGCCTTGATGCTTCCTGCCGGAGAGATATGGTCGGTGGTCACTGAATCGCCTAACATCGCCAGGATCCGGGCGCCGTGAATATCTTCTACCGGTTTCGGCTCAACCTCCATCTCATCAAAGAACGGCGACAGGCGAATATAGGTAGAGTCATCCTGCCAGCGATAGGTATCGGAACGCTCAACCTGAATCGCTTTCCACTCCTCGGTGCCTTCGAAGACTTCGGCATACTCTTTACGGAACATGTCGGTGGAAACCTGCTGCACCGCGCGAGCAATCTCCTCGCCGCTCGGCCAGATATCCTTCAGGAACACCGGCTTACCGTCTTTACCGACGCCGAGCGGTTCACGGGTCAGGTCAATGTTCATATTGCCAGCCAGCGCATAAGCCACGACCAGCGGTGGCGACGCCAGCCAGTTGGTTTTCACCAGCGGATGGATACGACCTTCGAAGTTACGGTTGCCGGAGAGCACTGCGCCGACGGTCAGGTCACCTTTTTTGATTGCCTCTTCGATAGGTTCCGGCAGCGGCCCGGAGTTACCGATACAGGTTGTGCAACCGTACCCTACGAGGTTAAAGCCCAACTCATCAAGATAAGGCGTCAACCCGGCATGCGCCAGATAATCAGAAACCACTTTCGAACCCGGCGCCAGCGAGGCTTTCACCCACGGCTGCGGTTTCAGGCCGCGCTCAACGGCGTTCTTCGCCAGCAGGCCGGCGGCCATCAGCACGCTCGGGTTGGAGGTATTGGTACATGAGGTGATTGCCGCAATCGCCACCGCGCCTTCCGGCAGCGAATAGCGTTGCCCATTGAGCGTATAATCAACCGGCTGGCGCGATTTTTGCGTTTGATTCACTTCCAGTTCGTTACTGGCGGCAAACGCTTTCGGCACATCGCCCAACGCGACGCGATCCTGCGGCCGTTTCGGCCCGGCGAGGCTGGCCTCAACCGTGCCCATATCCAGCGCCAGGGTGCTGGTAAAGACCGGCTCATCGCCCGTCTGCCGCCACATACCCTGCGCTTTGGCATAAGCTTCAACCAACGCCACCTGCTCTTCGCTGCGCCCGCTCAGGCGCATATAGCTGAGGGTCACTGCATCGATCGGGAAGAATCCGCAGGTCGCGCCATATTCCGGCGACATATTCGCAATGGTCGCCCGGTCGGCCAGCGGTAACGAGTCGAGACCATCGCCATAGAATTCGACGAACTTGCCTACCACACCGTGTTTGCGCAGCATCTGGGTCACTGTCAGCACCAGGTCGGTCGCGGTGATCCCTTCACGCAGTTTACCGGTCAGCTTGAAACCAACGACATCGGGAATGAGCATGGATACCGGCTGGCCAAGCATCGCGGCCTCCGCTTCAATCCCACCGACGCCCCACCCTAATACGCCAAGGCCGTTGATCATGGTGGTGTGCGAATCGGTACCCACCAGCGTATCCGGGTACGCCACCCATTCGCCATTCTGCAGTTCGCTCCAGACGGCACGGCCGAGATATTCAAGGTTCACCTGGTGGCAGATCCCGGTACCCGGCGGCACAACGCTAAAGCGGCTAAAGGCCTGCTGTCCCCAGCGCAGGAAAGCATAACGCTCGTGGTTCCGCTCCATTTCAAGACGCACGTTGTCTTCAAAAGCGTTTTCATTACCAAAACGGTCCACCGTCACCGAGTGGTCAATCACCAGGTCAACCGGCGAGAGCGGATTCACTTTCGCCGTATCGCCGCCCAGACGTTTTACCGCTTCGCGCATGGCAGCTAAATCGACCACCGCCGGTACGCCGGTGAAATCCTGCATCAGCACGCGTGCCGGGCGATAAGCGATTTCGCGGTCAGCATGCGCTGTCGCCAGCCAGCCGGCCAGCGCCTGAATGTCCTGTTCGGTGACCGAATCGCCGTCCTGCCAGCGCAGGAGGTTTTCAAGCAGAACTTTGAGAGATTTGGGCAGTCGAGTGAGATCGCCCAGTTGTTTAGCGGCCAGCGCCAGGCTGTAGTAATGGTAGGTTTTGTCTTTGACCTGTAGCGTATCCTTACTGGCTGCTCGTAATGTTGACGACATAGCTCCTCCTTTATCACAGGGATGCATGCCCTGAACTCCTCAGGGTCTTTATTAAAGATAACACAAACCTGACATAACACTTTGATAACAACTCAAATTGCTAAAATTGACAAAACCGTACAATTCAGAAAATTTGATGATAGCGATATTACAACGAGGAGATATTTGATGAGGTTAAGTAAGTTCCAAACAGCTAAACAAGTGTGATCGAAAAAGAGCTAATCACGGCTTGTCGTGATTAGCTCAGGATGGATTAACATTTAAAGCTGATAAGTCGGAAAATAATTTCTTCCACAGTGTTTCACAATTCCGGGTGCTAATTTTACCAACCTCCTTTTGTCACAAAAGTGAAATATAACTTTCTCTGATAAACTGCTTTAGCTAATAATCCAGATGAATAATGCAACGATGCACCAGAAAGCGCTAAGTCCCACCAGTAGTGAGCCCCAGACCTGACTGCGCAGCGTTGGATCGATTTCCGCTTTGTCACTTTGGTATGCCATCGCGAGCTTTGTATAATCGATATTGTTTATCATTTCATCACCACCAATTGCTAAAATCATCAGGTACAGATAAATCTTAATAAGATATATAAAATAGATCCAGCTAATTCAGGAACAGGTAAAAGGCTTTTAGCCGTTATTTTGATCGCAGCGGGTATAATGAAAAAATAATGAAGTGAAATACGCAGAAATGTGATTACAACGAGGTTTATAAGTTCTGATAAGGTCCATAATAGAAAATGGCACTCCCCGGAGGAAATGCCATTTAGCAATACGATTATTTTTCCGGCAGTTTAATATCTTTGAACATCGCCTCAATATCCTCATTCGAACGTAGCGCCACGGCTGTGTCTACCACATCCCGCGTCAAATGTGGCGCAAAACGCTGAATAAAATCATACATATAACTTCTGAGGAAGGTGCTTCGGCGGAAGCCTATCTTGGTGGTGCTGTGGCTGAAAATACCATTGGCATCAAGTTTTACCAGGTCCGGATCGGACACTGGATCGACCGCCATGCTGGCAATGACCCCAACACCAAGCCCTAAACGCACATAGGTTTTGATAACATCGGCATCAGTCGCGGTGAAGACGATACGCGGAGTTAGCCCGGCGCGATTAAACGCGGTATCCAGTTCGGAACGTCCGGTGAAGCCGAAGGTATAAGTCACCAGCGGGTACTGCGCCAGCTCTTCAATGGTCACCGAGCCTTTAGAAGCGAGCGGGTGATCCGGGGTCACCACAATTGAGCGGTTCCAGTGGTAACACGGCAGCATCACCAAATCGTCGTACAGATGCAGCGCTTCGGTAGCAATGGCAAAGTCGGCATTGCCCTTCGAAACCGCTTCAGCAATCTGCGTCGGCGACCCCTGATGCATATGCAAAGAGACCCGCGGATAACGCTCAATAAAGCCCTTAATCACCCCAGGCAGCGCGTAACGCGCCTGAGTATGGGTGGTGGCGACGTACAATGAGCCTTTATCCGGCCAGGTGTGCTCCCCTGCCACGGATTTAATGGCCTCAACTTTGGACAGCACTTCGCGCGCGATGCGGATAATTTCCTGCCCGGCTGGAGTGACCTGAGTTAAATGCTTGCCGCTGCGGGCAAATATCTGAATCCCTAACTCATCTTCCAGCATCCGCACCTGCTTGCTGATGCCTGGCTGCGAAGTATACAAACCTTCGGCGGTAGAGGAGACATTCAGGTTATGGTTAACAACCTCAACGATGTAGCGGAGTTGCTGTAGTTTCATGGCTGATATCCGTAAACGCGTAAAATGAATCCGCTTAATACACATTACGTTCAGACTGCTGCCTGCTGGCGGCAAAATGCCAGACATTCCCTGCGGCGCGCCGAACCAGCGCCACAACGCGTCCTGAAACCGATGATGTATAAGACGATTTGATAATAAAAAAGTGATTCGCTATAACCACTATATCATTTATATCTACAGTGTATAGATGGTAACAAAAAATAATAAGTCGGTTATAAAGCGGGAGCGACGAGGCGGTGCGCGTGGATAATCGGAGAGAAAATGGGCCGCATTGCGGCCCATTCAGAAGGTTACTTTTTCGCTTCAGTCCATTTGCCGTCGATAAAGAAAGCGGACCAGCCGGTCGCTTTGCCCTCTTTCTCGGAGGAGACGTACTGTTGCTTGGTCTTACGACTAAAGCGTACTAGCGTTTTATTGCCTTCCGGATCCTGCTGCGGCGCATCGGCCAGATAACGCAGCTTTTCAGGCAGGCGATCGCGGAAGCGGTACAACTCTTCCACTAATGGCGCACGCGTTTCACGTGATTTCGGGAAGGTGTTTGCCGCCAGGAAAACGCCCGCCGCGCCATCGCGCAGGACGAAGTAAGCGTCGGACTTCTCGCATGGCAGTTCCGGTAATGGCACCGGATCTTCCTTCGGCGGAGCCACTTCGCCATTACGCAGGATCTTACGCGTATTTTTACACTCGTCGTTGGTACAAGCCATGTACTTACCAAAACGCCCCATTTTCAGGTGCATTTCGGAGCCGCATTTCTCACACTCCACGATAGGGCCGTCATAGCCTTTGATACGGAACTCGCCCTCTTCAATCTCATAGCCATCGCAGGTCGGGTTGTTGCCGCAGACATGCAGTTTGCGCTTGGGATCGATAAGGTAACTGTCCATCGCGGTGCCGCATTTCTGACAGCGACGTTTAGCGCGCAGCGCGTTGGTTTCGGCATCATCGCCTTCCAGCACGTTGAGGACTTCGTTTTCCGGTACCAGGTTAATAGTGGTTTTGCAACGCTCTTTCGGCGACAGCGCGTAGCCAGAGCAGCCGAGGAATACCCCGGTACTGGCAGTACGAATGCCCATTTTACGCCCGCAGGTCGGACAGTCGATACTGGTCAGCACCATTGGGTTCGGCTGCATGCCGCCTTCTTCAGGATCCTTCTCAGCCGTCTGTAGCTGGGAAGTGAAATCGCCAAAGAAGTTATCCAGTACCTGTTTCCACTCGGCCTGATGATTAGCCACCTGATCGAGGCGGTCTTCCATCTGGGCGGTAAAATCGTAGTTCATCAGATCGCGGAAGTTCTCTTCCAGACGGTCGGTGACGATTTCACCCATCTTTTCAGCGTAAAAACGACGGTTCTCGGCGCGTACATAGCCGCGGTCCTGGATGGTCGAAATGATCGACGCATAAGTGGACGGACGACCAATGCCGCGTTTTTCCAGCTCTTTCACCAGCGAGGCTTCGCTGAAACGCGCAGGCGGTTTGGTGAAGTGCTGCGCTGGGGTCAGTTCCACCAGGCTCAGGCTGTCGCCCTGATTGACCACCGGTAACGTACGGTCTTCATCGCCTTTACGCAGCGCTGGCATCACTTTCGTCCAGCCGTCAAAGCGCAGCGTACGTCCGCGGGCTTTCAGTTTGAACTCGCCAGCCTGTACCGTCAGGGTGGTTGAGTCGTATTTTGCCGGGGTCATCTGACAGGCGACGAACTGACGCCAAATCAGTTGATATAATTTCTGCGCATCGGCTTCCATGTCTTTCAGCGATTCCGCCATCACGTTCACGTCAGAAGGACGAATCGCTTCGTGCGCTTCCTGCGAATTTTCTTTGCTGGCGTACTGATTCGCGTTTTCAGGCAGGTATTTTTTGCCGAAGTTATCGCCGATATAGCCGCGAACCATGTTCAGCGCATCCTGACTCAGGTTGGTTGAGTCGGTACGCATGTAGGTTATATGGCCGGCTTCATACAGACGCTGGGCCATCATCATGGTTTTCTTCACGCCGAAGCCAAGACGGGTACTGGCGGCCTGCTGCAGCGTGGAGGTGATAAACGGCGCGCCCGGCTTGCTGCTGGTCGGCTTATCTTCGCGCTCCAGCACGCTATAGCGCGCTTTTTCCAGCAGCGCGACGGCAGCCATGGTTTCGTCGCGGTTAACCGGACGGAACGGCTTGTCATTCTTGTGAGTCACCTGCAGCGGTAATGCATCGCCGCCCGGCGTGGTAGTACTGGCGTCGATCTCCCAGAACTCTTCGGGAACGAAGGCTTTAATTTCGCGCTCGCGTTCAACGACCAGGCGGACTGCGACAGACTGCACGCGTCCTGCGGACAGACCGCGGGCAATTTTTTTCCACAGCAGTGGAGAAACCATATACCCCACCACGCGGTCCATAAAGCGACGCGCCTGCTGGGCATTAACACGATCGATATTCAGCTCGCCCGGCTTCTCAAAAGCCTGACGAATCGCGTTTTTGGTGATTTCATTAAACACCACGCGGCTGTACCGTTGCTCATCACCACCGATAACCTCCCGCAGGTGCCAGGCAATGGCTTCCCCTTCGCGGTCAAGGTCGGTTGCGAGATAGATGTGGTCGGCTTTTTCCGCCAACTGTTTGAGTTCTGAAACTACCTTTTCTTTACCCGGAAGTACTTCATAATGCGCATTCCAGTCGTGCCATGGGTCCACGCCCATGCGGTTGACCAGAGCGCCACGTTCATCCTTTTTAGGCTTTTTAGCCCCTTTGGTGGAGGTAGAGTCGGCGCTCTTTTTGGAAGCTGAGCCACTGGTCGGCAAATCGCGGATATGACCGACGCTGGATTTCACCACGTAGTCATTACCCAGATACTTATTGATCGTTTTGGCTTTTGCCGGGGACTCAACGATAACGAGAGCTTTACCCATATTCACCTTTACCTAATTTAATTCATCCAGGAATACATCGCACATTGATTCACCATCCACTAGCGACGTGCCTGATATGTTGCGGCCACGTCGATGGATATCAACCCTCTGCACGCCCAGTTTCACATCCATAAAACCAGATAGCTGAGTTTGCTGGCTTTTGCGAGCCAGGTTGCATAGCACGAAGAATTTTTGGCCGAATGTCAAGCAAATCTGTTGCCAGATCGCTGAAAGCGTCACACTGTACCTGATAAAATTCGTTACGCAACTTTATTAGCATGCAAAAGCTAACTCCGCCAGTAAAGTGATGTTTCTTAGCCAGTTGCAATTACCCCTGCACAATCAATGGAAAATTTGCCCGTTGCCCTCTCGCGGCGTAGACTACCGGCGAAGAACTACAGGAGTCCGTTATGCAAGGTACAACCCAACCCATCGAACGCCAGGCGTTACTTGAAATTGCCAACCAACTCATTCGCGATCATGAAGATACGTTAGCCGGAATTGAAGCCACCAACGTCGTTCAGCGTAACGGGGTTTTGGTGTTCAGCGGCGAGTTTTATCTTGATGAACAAGGTTTGCCGACAGCGAAGAGCACTGCCGTATTTAACATGTTCAAGTATCTCGCTCATGAGTTGTCAGATAAGTATCACCTGGTTGATTAATCGCCAGTCATTGATGGGCCGGCTCTCGGCTTAAGCCAGCCAGAAACAACAACGCGAGGTATCAGCCTCGCGTTGTTTTTATTACATTAACGGTTTTTGTCCACGCTGCCACCAGCGCAACAATAGACGGTCAGCGCTTTCCGCCGCGCTCCCGGTAACGCGATCGAGCAATTTCTTACGCTGCTGATAACGCACGCTAATCACATCGTGATTATCCATCATGCTCAACAGGAGTTCATCGCTGGTTTGTACCGCATCCGCCAGCCCTTTTTCCAGCGCCTGCACGCCGTACCAGTGCTCGCCGGTCGCCACCTTTTCGATATCCAGCGACGGGCGCATCTGATGGACGAAATCTTTAAAAAGCTGATGGGTTTCATTGAGATCGTCGCGGAACTTCTGTCGACCTTCCTCGGTGTTCTCGCCCAACATGGTTAACGTGCGTTTATATTGCCCGGCGGTATGGAGTTCAATATCGATGTCTTTGTTTCTCAGGAAGCGATTGATGTTGGGGATCTGCGCCACTACACCAATCGAGCCAAGGATAGCAAACGGCGCGCAGACGATTTTGTTCGCCACGCAGGCCATCATATAGCCGCCGCTGGCAGCGACCTTATCGACCGCGACCGTTAGCGGGATTTGTTTATCACGTAAGCGCTGCAGCTGCGAAGCCGCCAGGCCATAGCCGTGAACCACTCCGCCAGGGCTTTCCAGACGCACCACCACCTGGTCGCGCGCCTTCGCCGAAGCCAGCACCGCCGTAATTTCTTCGCGCAGGCCGCTTACCTCGTGAGCATCCATACTGCCTTTGAAATCCAGCACCCAGACACGCGCCTTGCCGCTGGGTTCCGCGGTACCCAATTTTGCCCGCGCTTTGGCCTCTTTGGCTTCCTGCTTATGTTTTTTCTTCTGCGCTTTATGCCAGAGTTTTTGCTGCGGGCCATCCAGCAGCGCCACCGCCAGCTCTTCTTTCATCTCCTTATATTGCTCGCTAAGATTCGTTACCCGCAGCTCGCCGCGCTGCTTCTTACGCTGAGTCAGATTAACGATAATGGCGGCGATAACCGCAATGGCGACGACGATAGTCGCAGCCTTGGCTAAAAATAAGCCGTACTGAGCAAGTAATTCCACGTTTTCACCTTGTGTAAAGCACTGACGTTGACGCACAGTGTACATCAGCCTTTATCATCAAGTCTCTGCGCTTTCCGTGCGCTGCGAGGCGCATTCCCGTTTTTTTTGTCGCAATGAAATCGTTGCAAGATATTAATTCTGCGAAGAGTTTCCCTTTGACTGATTGCAATCATCAATCGTTTGAGGCATAAAGCGCAAAAGTAAGATACCGAATAAGACATGGCCGTACGCAGGCCAGCAGAGGAGTCGCCGTGCACTATCAACCGCAATATCACCTACTTAAAGACCGTATCATTCTGGTCACCGGCGCCAGCGACGGCATTGGCCGTGAAGCCGCCCTCACCTATGCGCGCTACAGCGCAAGCGTGGTCCTGGTTGGTCGCAATGAAGAAAAACTGCGCGGCGTCGCGCAAGAAATTGAACAGGCTGGCGGTATTGCGGCACGCTGGTTCACCCTCGACCTGTTGACCTGCACGCCGCAGGAGTGCCAGCAGCTGGCGCAGAAAATCGCTATTCACTACCCGCGCCTTGACGGCGTGCTGCACAATGCCGGCCTGCTTGGCGACGTCTGTCCGATGGACCAGCAGGATCCTGAGGTATGGCAGCAGGTGATGCAGGTGAACGTTAACGGCACGTTTATGCTTACCCAGGCGCTTCTTCCTTTATTACTCAAGTCCGATTCCGGCTCGCTGGTGTTTACCTCTTCCAGCGTTGGCCGCCAGGGCCGCGCCAACTGGGGCGCCTACGCGGCCTCTAAATTCGCTACCGAAGGGATGATGCAGGTCCTGGCCGAAGAGTACCAAAGCCGTCATCTGCGGGTAAATTGTATTAATCCCGGCGGGACGCGTACCAAAATGCGCGCCAGCGCCTTCCCGACAGAAGATCCGCAAAAGCTGAAAACCCCCGCCGATATCATGCCGGTCTATTTATGGCTGATGGGCGACGATAGCCGGCGCAAAACCGGTATGACCTTCGATGCCCAGCCGGGGCGTAAACCAGGGATCTCCCAATGAGCGATCAACGCTACCGCGAGCGCCAGCAGCGGGTAAAAGACAAAGTCGATGCGCGGGTCGCCGCCGCCCAGCAAGAACGCGGGTTGATCATGGTATTTACCGGTAACGGCAAAGGCAAAACCACCGCCGCCTTCGGTACCGTCACCCGCGCGGTTGGACACGGTAAAAAAGCCGGCGTGGTGCAATTCATCAAAGGTACCTGGCCTAACGGTGAGCGTAATTTGCTGGAGCCGCACGGCGTCGAGTTCCAGGTGATGGCCACCGGCTTTACCTGGGATACGCAAAATCGCGACAGCGATACCGCCGCCTGCCTCGATGTCTGGCAGCACGGGCGCCGAATGCTCGCCGACGATAGCCTGGATCTGGTACTACTGGATGAACTGACCTACATGGTGGCTTACGACTATCTGCCGCTGGAAGAGGTGCTGACGGCGCTGCGCAACCGCCCAGCGCATCAAACGGTGATGATTACCGGCCGCGGCTGCCACCGCGAGATTATCGAGATAGCTGACACCGTCAGCGAACTACGCCCGGTAAAGCACGCCTTTGACGCCGGGGTCAAAGCGCAGATGGGGATTGATTACTAACCGCCAGCCTCGCCAGCAGTTGGCCGTTTAATGGCAGGCATACGCAGTCCTCGCCGAGCGCCAGCTGCTGGTCGAGGACGTTTTGCCGCGAAACAAAGCGTTTGCGGTACTCGGTCGGCGTCAGTCCGCAGTATTTGTTAAAGGCGGCGATCAGGTATTTGTGCTCCTGAAAACCGCAGCTATGGCTGATTTCGGTGATCGGCGTACGCGTATCACGCAGTAGATTGCGAGCCTTATTCAGCCGCACCAGGGTCAGATACTCTTTAAAGTTGTAACGACTCACCCGCTTAAACAGCCGGGAAAACCACGAATAGCTCATGCCGCTGTGCTCTGCCACTTCGCTCAAGGTCAATGGCCGGTCGTAATGCAGATTAATATAATCAATGCCTTTTTTAATCATCGACTCTTCGCGTAGCGAGCTCTCCTCACGCTCCTGAGGCTCTCCTGCCGTCACCAATGCATCAAGCAGCAAATATATCGCCGCGATACGCTGGAATGGCGTACGGTTATCGACAAGCTGTTGCAGCAGCGCCGTTAACCGCTGGCGCACCTGCCAATCCACGCTCTGCGCAATACGCCCGGCGGTACACCACTCCAGCCGCGGAGAGGGATGCATTTCATCAAACAGACCTGGCGAAAACTGCACGGTGACCAGTTGGCTACCGGGCATCTCCGCGCTGAGTGAATGCACCTCCTCCGCGTTGATATACAACATATCGCCCGCGCGCAATTGCCACTCCCGCTGGCCGACGGCCAGCGTGAAACCGCCATGCAGGACGGTGATAAGCTCCGGCGCCGGGTGCCAGTGAGGTTCGCAGTAGCGCACCTCGGCGGCGAAGACGTTGAGTTTCTCAGCGTCGAAGGCGATCAGCTCGTAGCCGCTATTGGTCGCCGGCTGCCCGCTTTGTGTCACCTGACGGGGATGCGTCACTGAAAACGGGAACACGGAGTACCTCCTGAACTTTTGTTGATTAATGACCCGCCAGCACGGCATTGAGTTCGTCGCGATCGATATCCAGCGCCAGGAACTCAGTCAATGCAATCAGCAAACCACAGAACAGATCCGGCGCCAGGCGGATAAGCTTTTCACGTACCAGGTCAGGCGCTACCCCGCTCTTCGCCGATATCAGCGCCACCACGCGGGCAAAGGCTTCCGGCTGTTGAATAAGCTGCTGCAGAGAATTGTCGTCGCGCAGCGGTACGTAGCGCGCAGGGCAATCAATCTCAACGCTTGCCGTTAAGGGAAGATCGCGAGACGAGGCGCCCACGTAGATTTGCCACTGCCCAGGGGTCACCAGCCAATCCGCCAGCCCCGGATGATAGCAGGCTAAATCAGCGACGGGCAGCGCAAGCTCAACGCGACGCGTTTCCCCTGCCAGCAACGACACTTTGCTAAAGGCTTTCAGCGCGCGAACCTCGCGGATCAGCTCCCCCTTCGGGGCCGTAACATACAGCTGTACAATCTCCTTGCCCTCGCAATCGCCGATATTCGTTAAATCAAAGGCGACATGCAGGGTTTCGCCTTCGGCAAGCCGCGATGCGGAAAGCGCAAGATTGGCATAGCTGAATTGGGTATAGCTCAGGCCAAAGCCAAACGGGAAACGCGGCGAAAGAAGGCGTTTATCGTAATAGCGATAGCCGACAAATAGGCCCTCGCCATAGTGATGGCGCAGGTTTTCCCCTGGATACTGCAGCCAGGCAGGCGTCTCTTCGAGAGTATTTGGCACCGTGACGGTTAGCTTACCGCAGGGGTTCCGCTTACCGAAGAGAATTTCAGCCACGGCGCGCCCCATCCCCTGTCCGGCAAAGAAGGTTTCCAGCAGCGCCCGGCATTCGCCAAGCCATGGCATCACCACCGCATCGCTGTTGGCCAACACCACAACCACGTTTGGCTGTACCCCGGCGACCTCACGGATCAGCTGTTCGTGCGCGGGAAGAATATTCAGATCCTGGCGATCGCCATTCTCGCCATCTTCACCGACCGCCGTGCTGACAAAAATCACTGCCACATCGGCGGCTCCGGCGACGTCACGCGCCTGCGCCAGCGCCTGCTCGTCGCTTTGATTGTCGTCTGGCGCGCCCGGCGCCCACGTGACCTTAAAGTCATCCCCGGCAAGATCGAAAATCTCATCCAGCGGACGGTCGAGTAAATAGGGAACCGTAGTGGCGCAACCCGAGCCCTGAATAACCGGCTCCTGAGCGGGTTTACCGATCACCGCGATGCGCGGCGTTTTGTGTGGCTTCAGCGGCAGCAGGTTGTCTTCATTTTTCAGTAATACGATGGATTCTGCCGCTAAACGCTGCGATAACGCATGATGTGCGGCAAAGTCAGCACGCGTGTGCGGCCGGCGATGTCGTTGCACTTTATCAACCAGTTCCAGCATCCGCAGACACGCCCGGTCGACCACCGGCATCGGTACCTCCCCGCAGGAGATTGCCGCCAGCAGGGTTTGTTTGTCCCGGCGGGTTTCCGGCATTGCCAGGTCATTGCCGGCAAGCAGCGATGCCGGGCGATCTTTAATACCGTACCAGTCGGACATCACCAGACCGTCATACCCCCATTCATCACGCAATACCTGGGTCAGTAAGAACGGATCCTGCGATGTTTGAACGCCATTAAGACGATTATAAGAAGACATCACCGTCCAGGGCTGGGATTTGGCGATCGCTCGTTGAAATCCGGCGAGATAGATTTCACGCAGCGCCCGCTCCTCAATAATCGAATCCATTTCGGTACGCCGATACTCGGAGTTATTGGCGGCAAAATGTTTAAGGCTGGCGCCGACGCCTTCGGCCTGTAAGCCGTTAATCAGCGCCGCGGCGATATCCCCACTTACGACCGGGTCCTCTGAATAGTATTCATAGCCGCGTCCAGCCAGCGGGGTGCGCCGAATGTTAATTCCCGGCCCCAATAGAATACCCACCCCCATCTGTTGGCATTCGCGACCCAGCGCTTCGCCCATCTCCCGTACCAGTTCAACATCCCAGCTACAGGCCAGACTGGAGCCATTCGGAAAACAGGTGGCCGGCAGCGAGGCGCTGAACAACGCTTCGCTGCCGCCCTTGGCGACAGGCTCGTCGGCGCTGGCCTGGTCGGCGGTTTGGGTAATCACCGAGATGAAGTCATCCATGCTCCACTTTTCATTGCCATCTATTTGCGCGCTGCTATAGCGCACGCCGTAGGTACCATCGGTCATCACGATATCGGGGATACCGTGCTGCGGCATCGATGCCGTGCGCCACAGGCCGCTGCCGGTCAGCAGCGCCACTTTTTCCTCTACCGACATGGCGGCGATAACGGTACTAAAATCGTTGTTCATCTCTCTGACTCCTTGAGGTTAAAGCGCGTTTTGCTTACGCAGGCTGATTTTCTGCACGATATCGCGATAGGTTTTTTCATCTAACGCATAGCAGGCCACGAAGATGGCGCTGATGGCGAACATTGCGCCGGGGAAAAGCGTCATCAGAATATTGATGCCATTAATCGCATCGCTGGTCACATTACCCGCATCATAGTGATAAAGATCCAGCATCCAGCCCGCGCAGCCGCCGCCAATCGCCATCGCAATTTTGGTGATGAAGTTAAAGAAACCGTAGATGGCCCCCTCAGAGCGTACACCGTGATGCCATTCAGCATATTCGACGGTGTCGGCAATCATCGACCACATGGCGACAAAGCCCATGCCAAGCGTAATGCTGTAAAGACACACGCCGATCATTATCAGCCACAGGTTATTACCAGCGATGAAATATTGCATCAGTACCCCCAGCACGCCAATTAACAACGCCAGAAGCGCCATTTTCTTTTTCCCCATTAACGCAATCACTTTCTCAGAGATAATGGTTCCAATAATATAAGCACCAGACTGAATCATGAAGAAAGTAGCGGTAAACCCTTCGCTGCCGATAATGTATTTAATAAAGTAAATGGCGATCGCCATCCAGACTGTATAGGCGATATAGAAAAACACGGTAAATAATGAAAGATGAATCAGTGGTGCATTACCTAATACCGCACGGAACATTTCGCGAAGCGTCGGCGCATTCATTTTATCCTCTTCGCCAACGCGTTCTTTGGTCATGCCAAAACAGGCAAGAAACATAAAAGTCGCTAAAAGCGCAAAGCAGGAAACGGCAAAGACATAGCCCATTTGTTTGTCGTTAAAGGGCGAAATCAGCCAGTCTGCCGTTGTGGAAACAATCAGATACCCGACAATAGCCAACACAAAGCGATATACCGACAGCGACGAACGCGAGGCCTCATGCTGCGTCAAGCGGTTGGTCAATGCCGAATAAGGTGTGTTAACCGCCGTATAGGCCAGGCAATAGATGGTATAGGAGGCCAGCGCGAAATAAAATTTAGCTTCCCCACCAAATGGCACAAAACACAACACGGTTAAAAAGCCTAACGGTATCGCACCATATAATAGCCAGGGACGCAATTTGCCATATTTACTCTGCGTTTTATCAATTGCAAAGCCAATCAGGATATTAAAAATTGCGTCAATCACTCGGGCAATCACAAAGATCAGACTCGCCTGTACCGCGCTGATGCCATAAACATTAGTATAAAAAAATAGTAAGAATAACGAGACAAAACCGAACGATAAATTAGAGGCGAAATCGCCTAAGCCATAGCCTATCTTTTCTTTTACGCCGATGACCACATAGCTTGCCGATAACTTTGTTGTTGTACTCATTGCGGGCTACCTGTTTTGTAATCAGTGCCGACAGTATATGGCGACGCTAATAACATCACTTTGCGTTATTTGTCTGCGTAATTCCTGTTTCTTGTCTTTATGCGAAAGTGTGAAAAATGTCACAAGCGAGGGAAAAGAGGAGCATCCCGGCGGGAACCCGCCGGAATGTACAGCATTAGCCGTTAGTCTTGTTGCGGGTGCTGGAACGGCGGTTGCCGTTATTCCCCTGGCGAGGATTGCCGCTGGTCTGGCTATGACGCTTGACGGCGCGGCGGATTTGATTCGCTTTCATACGACGGCGATCTTTCTCCACCGCTACTTTGCTTTCGGTTTCCGCCGGCAGCTCCACCAGTTCACGAAGATAGTTGGTCTGCGCCAGATCCAGTTCAGTCCAGCCGCCGCGCGGCAGGCCTTTCGGCAGCAGAATATCGCCGTAGCGTACGCGGATAAGACGGCTAACCTGAACGCCGACGGCTTCCCACAGGCGACGCACTTCGCGGTTGCGCCCTTCGGTCAAGGTAACGTTATACCATTGGTTGATCCCTTCACCGCCGGTGAACTTAATCGTTTTAAACGCTGCAGGGCCATCTTCTAACTGTACGCCACGCGCCAGCTGGCGCAGTTTGTCTTCATCGACCTGGCCGAAAACGCGGACGGCGTATTCACGCTCAACTTCGCGGCTTGGGTGCATCAAACGGTTCGCCAGTTCACCATCGGTGGTAAACAGCAGCAGGCCGCAGGTGTTCACATCGAGGCGACCTACCGCAATCCAGCGCGCGCCGCGCAGTTTCGGCAGACGGTCGAAAACCGTTGGGCGCCCTTCCGGATCGTTACGGGTGCAGAGTTCGCCTTCTGGTTTGTAATAGGCCAATACCCGACAAATTTGCTCGGCAGATTCTTTTACCGAAATAAGATGACCGTCGATACGGATTTTCAAACCAGGTACGATTTCAACACGATCGCCGAGGGTTGCGATCTTACCATCCACGCTGACGCGTCCAGCTTCGATGATAGTTTCAATTTCGCGGCGGGAGCCATGGCCAGCACGAGCCAGCACTTTCTGTAATTTCTCGCTCATAGAGCTTCCTTTAGGTGTCGCCTTCCCAGGCGTCTGATATGCTTTGGCAACAACAGGCCATATAAAACCACCAACCTGTTGTTATATAAATACTTTACACATTTTAAGGCGCCATTCGTCAGCACTGTAAAACAGCGCGCGCGCCTGCGTGGGCGAACATACTACACTAACTTCAAAATGAATGCTTCACTGCGATACATTTCTCTGTCTATAGATTATCGCTCGCCGTCAATGCACTTGCCAGGAAGGGAAAGTCTGCAAATGGCGCCGGGTGACCAAACAGATAACCTTGCGCTTTCTGGCAACCGAGGTCGCGTAACTGGTTTTTTATCGCCTCATCTTCAATACCCTCAGCAACGACGGGTACCTTAAACCCCTGAGCCAGCACAATCAGCGATGCAATCATCGATTCTGCTTTATCATCATCGGCAAATTGGCAAATCAGACGGCGGTCAATTTTGATGCTATCAAATGACAGCGTATGTAAATAAGGCAAACTGGATAAATTGACGCCAAAATCATCCAGCGCGACGACAATACCATGGCGGCGGAGATAAGCAATCATCCGGCTAATTCGCACAGCATCATTCATCAATAACCGTTCGGTTATCTCAAGACAAATATTGCCCGTGACCAGCCCATGACGATAAATCGCATCCATTAAATGCCAGGCAAAATCCTGTTGCAGGAGTTGAATCGCCGATACGTTGATATGCAGAATAAAGTTCGCCGGCGCCCCGCGGAGAATCATCGCGGAAAGTTCCCGACAGGCCTGTTCAATAATCCAGCGTCCCAGCGGGATTATCAACCCGCTCTCTTCCGCCAGGGGGAGGAAACGATCGGGAGGAATTTCGCCTACCGTTTCGGAGCGCCAGCGAAGCAAACATTCTCCTTCCTGAAAAGCGCTTTGATCCTGCAAATCCACAATTGGCTGTAGCATCAGATGAAATTCATGTTGCTGGATCGCATCATGAAGATGCTCATGGAGTTGGATATTATAAAGCTCAGCCTCATGCATCTCGCCGCTGAAAAACGTCGCAACGCCGTTTCCCTGTTTCTGCGCATGGCGTAATGCAATCCATGCCTCACGCAACGTTTGTTCAATATTCTCTGCGTGGATCTCAGTCTTCACCAGGCCAATATTGCCGGTATAAACGTATTTGCTTGCCGTAGGAGACGCTTCATTATTGACGTCGATAAATAGTGAGGAGAGCAGTTCTCTGTAGCGCTGACGCTCTTTTGGCTGAGTTTGTCCTGGAAAAACCACGATGAGCTTATCCACTGTATCGCGGGCAATCAGCGTATTCGTCGGCAGTAAATTATGCAGGCGAATAATATAATCGCTAATAAATTTTTCACCATACTCCGTACTTAAGGAATTGATAATAGCGTTCATATTACTGATATGCACCAGCGCGAGCAGGTTTCTACCTTGATATAGCGATGTCTGACGCAGTAACCCTGTCCGTGAGAATAACCCGGTGGTTTTATCCTCCTCTATTTCACGCCGTTGGGCGTCGAAACTTTCTGCCAGCTTATGCGATAGCGCCATAAATGTGGTTTCCAGAGAGGCTATTTCCGGGAAATGTCGCTTATTATCTGGCGGCGTCCAGCGGTGCGTCGCAAGCTGATCCGCTTTACGGACAATATCTCGCAGCGGTTTTACCACCTTCGCCAGGCCATAGAAAACCACCAGCAGACCAAGTACAAAAATGACAAACAGCATGCTCATGGTAATGGCTATATATTTAATGATGGTATGGGTAATCATTCTCGCCGGGCTAATCACAATCCCCGTCCAGTGCAATATGTCATCACGGTCGGTGATTGGAAAAGCATCAACATAATATTCTTCTTTGCCGGAACTGAAAAACTGCAATCCCGTATGGTGATTCGCTTTTAACGTGCGACTGGCTGCCACAACAACCGGTAAATGAGTGTTTTCAAGCGTTTGTAGATTCAGCCGTGAGTGTTTTCCCCCGGCCAGCATATTTCGCGTCAATGATGGCACTGATGAAGAAATGAGCTCATTTTTTTCATTAACAATCAGCAGAATACTTTCAGGATGGGGTTTAAATTTTTCCAGACTTTTATTTAGTTCGTTGAGGTGCAACTCGCTGGCGACGACGCCAACAAACTGTCCCTGGCGATTGAATGCGGGCGAGCTGAACGCAACGCCAATTTCATTTTCATATTCATAATCGCGAAAGGGTTTTGTCCAGTGCGGACGCTGGTCTTTGGCAACCGCCGCATACCATTCGCGCTGCGTTATTTGATAATCCGCAAGCACCGCTTTTTCCAATGAGTTCACCGTCAGGTGACTATACGCCGTCAGATGGTGATCTGTTTGCGCATCTTTTACCGCAAGATAATCATTCGACTCGGCCTGGCCGCGCGCCACTTGAATAAAATCGCCATTGACCGCGCCAAATCCGACCAGATTCAGATAATGTTTGTTGCTGAAGACGTTATTGGTGGTATTGACCATTTCGCCGATCAGGCTGCGAACCGGGATCGCAGTACTGGATTGACGTCCGATCGCATGAACCAGTATCGCGTTCGATTGCGCGGGAACATCAATATAATCGTGGATGACTTCCTCGATATTGACTCTTTTCGCACGCAGAATATCCTCACTCACCTCATCAAAAAAAGCATAACCTTCGTAGTAGAGAAAAGCATATGTCGTCAGCAGCACGACGAGAATTGTCGTGGCTAAGGTAAATATGATGGCCTGAGTTAGGGTGAACGGGTAGCTGTTGACCGAAAGCTGTTTTTTTAATATTTGCATCGTTATTATCGCCGTTGGTCTATCTCATCATTCCGGTTCAACAACGAAAAACCCATTGGCGACGTCAAAACTATCAAACGTTTTCGGCCGGGAATAATAATATCCCTGGGCCAAATCACAGCCCATCTCCTGCAGTTTTTCTGCCATTTCGCGCGTTTCAACGCCTTCGGCCACCAGCGGCACGGAAAAACTTCGCGCCAACATTAACACCGAGGCGATAACCGCTTCGTTTTTTTTATCATCAAGCACATTGCTGACAAACCCGCGGTCAATCTTCAGACAATCAAATGGCAGCGAATGCAGATACGAGAGGCTGGAATAACCGGAACCAAAATCATCAATCGCGATACATACGCCAAGACGACGTAGATAAGCCAGTATTTCGACAATTCGCCACGTGTCATGCAGCAAGACGCTTTCGGTGATTTCAAGACAAATATTGCTGTTCATCAAATCATTAGCGTGAATTGATTCCAGCAGATGCTGAGCAAAATCAGGTTGCTGAAGCTGAATTGCCGAGATATTGACGTGCAGTTTAAAATCACGCGCCGTGCCGCGCGTGATAAACGCGGCAAGTTCACGACAGGCGGTTTCAATTATCCATTTCCCTAACGGCACAATCATGCCGGTGTGCTCGGCAAGGGCGATAAATTTGTCGGGCGGCACGAAACCCAACACATTTGATTGCCAGCGGATCAGGCATTCACCTTCTTTACAAGGCCGCTGCGATTCAAATGAAACGATCGGCTGCAAAACCAGATGGAAACCTTCCGAATGGAGATCGTCGCATAACGCCTGATGCAGACGCAGATTATTCACTTCCTCTTCACGCATGGCGGCCATGAAAAGTTTACTCGTGCCGCTACGCTCCATCTGGGCATGCTGTAAAGCCAGACTAACATTCATCAGACATTCGCCGATGTTCTCTGGGGTTAATGATTCAATCAACATGCCAATATGGCCAGTAAATATATGCGATTCGCCGGGCATATCAGAAGCAGACATACGAAAAACAGAAGCAAGTAGCGCGCTGTACCAGTCGACATCCTTTTCGGCATACATGCCATCAAAAGCGATAATGAACAAGTCTTCTCGATCACGACAACATAGTGCCCCTTCAGGCAATATTTTGCGAAGGCGTAAAGTAAACTGGTGAATAAACTGTCGGGCCTGAGTCGTACCGAGCACATTCTTAACCGAGTTGTAGTTGTTAACGTGTACCATCGCCAGCATATTGCGATGACGGTACAGCGACTCACAATGCAGTAAACCGCTACGGGTTAAAAAACCGGTTTCGCTATCTTCTTCCAGTTTGCGGCGTTTAGATTCGAAAGTGTCTGGAATAATTGCATAAAGGTTGCTCAATGCTGCATCCAACGAGGCTATTTCCGGAAATACGCGTTTAGTTGGTTTCTTCCACGGCATTAACCCCAGACGCACTTTATCTGCAACGTCCTTTAAGGCGCCGGTGAAATGAGAAATAATCATCAGAAGAACCAACATCAGAATAAAAATAAACAGTGTCGTGGCGAAGGTCACAAGTAAACGCTGTTTATTCATTTCCGCCATTTCCGCATGCTGTGGCGCGATAAGTACCGCCTTCCAGTTCAGCAGATGTTGGCGGTCCTGCACGCTAAAGGCGGTCGCCAACAAAGACTCGTCCTCAGTACGCAAGGAAAATGACGTCGGCGACGGCTGCGCCGAGGTAAGCTTTGCTATCAGTTGGCGATCTTGCTGCCATTTATGTTGGTTGCCGGAACGCGCGACAATGCGATTGTTGTCATCGATAAGCAGGAGAGCATAGCTTTTATCCGGCAGGAGACTCTGTAAATAAGCGGTCATATCTGCAGGTGTGGCGCCGCTGGCAATCGCCCCGACGAAGCGGCCTTGTTTATCGTACACTGGCTGGTTCCAGCTCATGATCAAACTGCCGGTAGAGAGAGAGCGTTGCCAGAAACCGTGCGTTTGCTGGCGAGCGCGGCGAAACTGCGGTAAATCAGCAACATTAAACGCGTTATTGACGTTGACAATATTGGTCTGCGGGCTTAACCCGCTGTATTTAACCAGGGAGTGATGATTATCACGCTGGGTTCGTTGTAAATAAATTTGATTACTATGATTGTCACGAATAACAGCAATACTGGAGCCATTTTCCGCAAACCACGACAGGCTCTGGAAGGCGGGCATGGTTTTAAACGCGCTCGCCGTCAAATACACCATTTCAGGAACTAAAGTATCCTTATCGATGTTGTTACTTTCGCCCTGAATATATTGTAAAAATAGATTCGTTATTTGTCGTGGGCGATCGACAGCATCCTCAAGTTTAAGCTGAATAAACGTATACTGAGAACCAATGATTTTTTTATCAATGGCACTACTGACCTGACGCGACTGATAGTTAAACAAGCCAGTCAAACTGATAATAATCAGTATTAGCGCCAGCAGTGAAACAACCAGCACGCTTTTTACCAGGGTGATGGAATAGGTATTTGGGGTCAGCTTTGGCATATATTAACGGTAACACTAGAAAGCATGAAAAAATTTAACAGTACTTTCTTCCTCTTAAACGCGTCAGAGGGTTGAATAGTCAGCTTATGCATAATGTTGAATTTCTTTCTGGAAGCAATATCAATGAGTGATATCGTAAGCGCACTAATAATATAAAGAAGAAAGCAGCGACTCAATGCGGAAAGGATTTTAAAATAAATTTAAGCCGCGGGCGACGCGTGAAACGCCACCCGCGAGAAGCCTCACAGGAACGGTTTGATATCACCGACGCCTTCACGAAGCACCACCGGCGCGTCTTCGGTCAGGTCGATAACCGTCGTCGGCTGCTGGCCGAGATAACCGCCGTGAATAATCAGATCGACCACCTTCTCCAGACGGTCTTTAATTTCTTCCGGGTCGGACTCCGTGAATTCATTACCCGGCAGCATCAAGGATGTCGAGAGCATCGGTTCGCCAAGCGTTTCCAGCAGCATCTGGGCGATAGGGTTCGCCGGCACGCGCATCCCAATGGTTTTACGCTTTTCTTGCAACAGTCGGCGTGGCACCTCTTTCGTTCCCTTAAGAATGAACGTGTAGTTGCCCGGCGTATTGTTTTTGATAAGACGAAACGCCACGTTATCGACAAACGCGTAGGTCGATAACTCGGAGAGATCGCGGCACATCAGGGTGAAATTGTGGCCATCCGGCAACTGACGGATACGGCAGATCCGCTCCATCGCCCCTTTATCTTCGATTTTGCAACCCAGGGCATAACCGGAGTCCGTTGGATAAACGATAACCCCGCCCTTACGCACAATTTCCACCGCCTGATTAATCAACCGCGCCTGCGGATTATCGGGATGGATATAGAAAAACTGGCTCATACTTCCCTCTCAATTTGTTCAGCGGCCACTTCCCAACTGCGCCAGATCCCTTCCACGCCAGCGGGTAGCCAAAGTTTGCGCCCCAGTTCAATCCACGGGCAGGGCTGGTGGAAATCCGAACCCTGCGACGCCATCAAACCAAACTGTTTCGCGTAGCTCGCCAGCTGCGCGCGCTCATGCGGCGCCTGCTGGCATTGGGCGACCTCCATCGCGTCGCCGCCCTGCTCGCTAAAATGGGCCAACAGCCGTTTCAACCATTTGGCGGAAAGATCGTAACGCCCCGGATGGGCGATCACCGCTTTGCCGCCAGAATGATGAATGACATCAATCGCTTGTTTTATTGTACACCACTGCGGCGGAACGTATCCGGTTTTCCCGCGGGCGAGATATTTTTTGAATACATCGGCAATATTGCTCGCAAAGCCGGCTTCAACTAAAAAGCGGGCAAAATGGCCGCGGGTGACCGCGCCGCCATTGGCGAGCTTTAACGCCCCTTCCCAGGCACCGGGGATACGCGCTTTCTCCAACCGTTCGGCAATCATCTGCCCGCGCTGGTTGCGCCGCTCTTTCTGTTCACAGAGCAGTTGCGTCATCGCCGGATGGTTGATATCAATATTCAGTCCGACGATATGAATTTCGTGATTTTCCCACAGGGTGGAAATTTCTACCCCGGTGATAAGCGTGAGCGGCAGTTCAGCCCGCGCTATTTCGGCACGCGCTGCCGGAATTGCCACCACGCTATCGTGATCGGTGATTGCCAGCGTCCCCACCCGCATCTCATGCGCGCGATGTACCAGCTCTTCTGGAGTCAATCGCCCATCGGAGGCGACGGTATGGCTGTGCAGGTCATAAATGACCGCGTAATTAGTGTCGCTCAAAATGGCTCCTGGTGGACCTGAACTGAAATAAGCGCATTATGATAACGACTGAGAAAGAAAATCTGCAAACAAGGGTTGACTTTATTTTCATGGACTAGTTAACTAGTACGCAAGTTCACACAACGGGTATCTCTGATGAAAACGCAAATTATTACTCTTCATAGCTGGTGGCGTCGTTCCTGGAATCGGGCGGCGTGATCGCGTTTTGCACTCAGCAAACAGATACCGGGCCCGCCACTGAGCGGGCTTTTTTTTGAACAAAATAATGAACAGAACAGGCGAGAATGATAATGCAAACATCAAAACCAGCGCTCGAGCTTCTCACCAGCGACGCCATCTATCGCGAAAACCCGACGGCGTTATTCCATCAATTATGCGGCGCGCGCCCGGCAACCTTGCTGCTGGAATCGGCCGACATCGATAGTAAAGACGATTTAAAAAGCCTGCTACTGGTCGATAGCGCCCTGCGCATTACCGCTCTTGGCAATACCGTCACTGTTCAGGCGCTGTCAGCGAACGGCGCCGCGCTGCTTGAACTGCTGGATAACGCATTGCCGTCCGGCATTGAGAATCTGCGCCAGCCGAACAGCCGGGTACTCACCTTCCCACCGGTTAGCGCCCTGTTGGATGAAGACGCTCGCCTGTGCTCGTTATCGGTGTTCGATGCGTTTCGTCTGTTACAGGATTTGGTCAGCGTCCCGCAGGCCGAGCGCGAAGCGATGTTCTTTGGCGGCCTGTTCGCTTACGACCTGGTGGCCGGTTTTGAGGATTTACCACCGCTCAATACCGATACCGCCTGCCCGGATTACTGTTTCTACCTGGCGGAGACGCTGCTGGTCATCGATCACCAGACCAAAAGCACCCGCATTCAGGCGAGCCTGTTCACGCCGCTGGAGAATGAGAAACAGCGTCTTCTGCAACGTATCGCCCAGCTTCGCCAGCAGTTAAATGAACCGCCCGCGCCGCTGCCGGTAACGACGGTTGCCGAAATGCGCTGCGACGTCGATCAGAGCGATGAAGAGTACGGCGCCGTGGTGCGCAAAATGCAGCGCGCCATTCGCGCGGGCGAAATTTTCCAGGTCGTGCCGTCGCGCCGTTTCTCACTTCCCTGCCCGTCGCCGCTGGCCTCGTACGATGTGCTGAAAAAGAGCAATCCCAGCCCGTATATGTTCTTTATGCAGGATAACGATTTCACCCTGTTCGGCGCATCGCCGGAAAGCTCGTTGAAATACGACGCCGTCAGCCGCCAGATTGAGATCTACCCCATTGCCGGCACCCGTCCTCGCGGCCGCCGCGCCGATGGTTCACTGGATCGCGATCTCGATAGCCGTATTGAGCTGGAGATGCGTACCGACCACAAAGAGCTTTCTGAACATCTGATGCTGGTTGACCTGGCCCGTAACGATCTGGCCCGCATCTGTACCCCGGGTAGCCGCTACGTAGCAGATTTGACCAAAGTCGATCGCTACTCTTTTGTGATGCATCTGGTTTCCCGCGTGGTCGGCGAACTGCGCCGCGACCTTGATGTCCTGCACGCCTACCGCGCCTGCATGAATATGGGCACCCTTAGCGGCGCGCCGAAAGTTCGCGCCATGCAGCTAATCGCCGCCGCGGAAGGCAAGCGTCGCGGTAGCTACGGCGGCGCGGTCGGCTACTTTACCGCCCATGGCGACCTCGATACCTGCATCGTGATCCGCTCAGCCTACGTTGAGGATGGCATTGCCACCGTGCAGGCGGGCGCCGGTATCGTGCTCGATTCCGTTCCGCAATCCGAGGCGGATGAAACCCGTAATAAAGCTCGCGCCGTGCTGCGCGCCATTGCTCAGGCCCACCACGCGAAGGAGACTTTCTAATGGCCGACATCCTGCTGCTCGATAATATCGACTCCTTTACCTATAACCTCGCCGACCAGCTGCGGGCTAACGGCCACAACGTGGTTATTTATCGTAATACCGTACCGGCGCAATCGCTGATTGAACGTATCGGCACCATGGATAATCCGGTGCTGATGCTCTCTCCGGGGCCGGGAACCCCAAGCGAAGCCGGCTGCATGCCCGAGCTGCTGACCCGCCTGCGCGGCAAGTTACCGATTATCGGTATCTGCCTCGGCCACCAGGCCATCGTGGAAGCCTACGGCGGCTATGTCGGCCAGGCGGGAGAAATCCTTCACGGCAAAGCGTCAAGCATTGAGCATGACGGCCAGGCGATGTTCGCCGGTCTCGCCAACCCGCTGCCGGTGGCCCGCTACCATTCTCTTGTCGGCAGCAATATTCCGGCCGGGCTCACCATTAACGCCAATTTCAACGGTATGGTGATGGCGGTTCGCCACGACGCCGATCGCGTCTGCGGCTTCCAGTTCCATCCGGAATCGATTCTGACTACCCAGGGAGCGCTACTGCTGGAGCAAACGCTGGCATGGGCGCTGCAGAAACTGGAGCAGACCAATGTCGTACAGCCGATTCTGGAAAAACTGTACCAGGCCGAGACGCTGAGCCAGCAGGAGAGCCACGTGCTGTTTTCCGCCGTCGTGCGCGGCGAAGTGAAGCCGGAACAGCTGGCCGCCGCACTGGTAAGCATGAAAGTGCGCGGCGAACAACCACAGGAAATTGCCGGCGCCGCTACCGCGCTGCTGGAAAACGCCGCGCCGTTCCCGCGCCCGGATTATCAGTTTGCCGATATCGTCGGTACCGGCGGCGATGGCAGCAACAGTATCAATATCTCAACCGCCAGCGCCTTTGTCGCCGCCGCCTGCGGTTTAAAAGTGGCGAAACACGGTAACCGCAGCGTCTCCAGTAAATCAGGTTCGTCCGACCTGCTGGCCGCGTTTGGCATCAACCTGGATATGAATGCCGATAAATCGCGCGCCGCGCTGGATGAACTGGGCGTCTGCTTTCTGTTCGCGCCGAAATACCACACCGGTTTCCGCCACGCGATGCCGGTCCGCCAGCAGTTGAAAACGCGCACCCTGTTTAACGTGTTGGGGCCGCTTATCAACCCGGCGCACCCGCCGCTGGCGTTGATTGGCGTCTACAGCCCGGAACTGGTGTTGCCGATTGCAGAAACCTTGCGCGTACTCGGTTATCAACGCGCCGCGGTGGTACACAGCGGCGGCATGGACGAAGTCTCGTTGCATGCGCCGACCGTGGTCGCCGAACTCAATAACGGCGAAATCCAGAGCTATCAGCTGACCGCCGCCGACTTCGGCCTGACGCCTTATCATCAGGAGCAACTGGCCGGCGGCACGCCGGAAGAAAACCGTGACATTCTCATGCGCTTGCTACAAGGTAAAGGTGAAGCCGCTCATGAAGCCGCCGTGGCCGCCAACGTCGCCATGTTGATGCGTTTACACGGGCATGAAGACCTGAAAGCCAACGCCCGGCAGGTACTGGATGTGCTGCACAGCGGAGCGGCCTATGACAGAGTGACCGCATTAGCGGCAAGAGGGTAAATAATGCAGACCGTTTTAGCAAAAATCGTTGCCGACAAAGCGATTTGGGTAGAAGCCCGCAAACAACAACAACCGTTAGCCAGTTTTCAGAATGACATTGTGCCGTCCGAACGCCATTTTTACGATGCGCTGGCCGGCGCCCGCACCGCTTTTATTCTCGAGTGCAAAAAGGCGTCGCCGTCGAAGGGACTGATTCGGGAAGATTTCGACCCGGCGACCATCGCCGGGGTTTATAAGCACTACGCCTCGGCAATTTCGGTACTGTGCGATGAGAAATATTTTCAGGGCAGCTTTGATTTTCTGCCGATTGTCAGCAAAGTCGCGCCGCAGCCGATTCTGTGTAAAGACTTCACCATCGACCCTTACCAGATTTATCTCGCGCGTTACTACCAGGCCGATGCCTGCCTGCTGATGCTTTCGGTGCTCGATGACGATCAATATCGCCAGCTCGCCGCCGTCGCCCACAGTCTCAATATGGGCGTCCTGACCGAGGTCAGCAATGAAGAGGAGCTGGAGCGCGCGATTGCGCTGAAGGCCAAAGTCGTCGGCATTAACAACCGCGATCTGCGCGATATGTCGATTGATCTGAACCGCACGCGGCAATTGGCGCCGCGTCTCGGCCCGGATGTCACCGTGATCAGCGAATCCGGAATCCATACCTATGGCGAAGTCCGCGAGCTTAGCCACTTCGCCAACGGCTTCCTGATTGGCTCGGCGCTGATGGAACAACCGGACCTCAGCGCTGCGGTGAAACGCGTGCTGTTAGGTGAGAACAAGGTCTGCGGCCTGACTCGTCCGCAGGATGCGCAAGTCGCCTGGGAGGCGGGCGCCATCTACGGCGGCCTGATTTTCGTCGATAGTTCGCCGCGTGCCGTTAACGATCAGCAGGCACAGGCGGTAATGGCCGCCGCGCCGCTTAGCTACGTTGGCGTGTTCCGTGATGCAGCCGTTGAAGAGGTCGTCACCCGCGCGACCAAATTGAAACTCGCCGCGGTCCAGCTTCATGGGAGCGAAGATCAGGCCTGGATTGATGCCCTGCGCGCGGCGCTGCCGGAGCAGATCCAAATCTGGAAGGCGCTGAGCGTCGGCGAAAGTTTACCGCCGCGCAACCTGAACCATGTGACCAGGTATGTCTTTGACAACGGTCAGGGCGGGAGCGGTCAACGTTTCGACTGGTCGCTGCTGCAGGGCCAGGACCTGCGTAACGTGATGCTGGCAGGCGGCCTTAGCGCCGATAACTGCGTAGAAGCCGCGAAAAGCGGCTGTGCCGGACTCGATTTCAACTCAGGCGTAGAGTCGCAGCCGGGAATAAAAGAGGCAAGCCTGGTGGCTGCCGTTTTCCAGACGCTGCGCGCATATTAAGGAGCAATGCAATAATGAGCACTTTACTGAACCCGTATTTCGGCGAATTCGGCGGTATGTACGTTCCGCAGATCCTGATGCCCGCCCTGCGCCAGCTGGAAGAAGCTTTCGTCAGCGCGCAAAAAGATCCTGAATTTCAGGCTGAATTCACCGACCTGCTGAAAAACTACGCGGGCCGTCCGACGGCGCTGACCAAATGCCGCAATCTGACCGAAGGCACCCGCACCACGCTGTACCTCAAGCGTGAAGATCTGCTCCACGGCGGCGCGCACAAAACCAACCAGGTGCTGGGCCAAGCGCTACTGGCCAAACGTATGGGCAAAACGGAAATTATCGCCGAAACCGGCGCCGGCCAACACGGGGTCGCCTCGGCGCTGGCCAGCGCCCTGCTCGGTCTGAAATGCCGCATCTATATGGGCGCCAAAGACGTCGAGCGCCAGTCGCCGAACGTCTTCCGCATGCGCCTGATGGGTGCGGAGGTCATTCCAGTGCACAGCGGTTCCGCCACTCTGAAAGATGCCTGTAACGAAGCGCTGCGTGACTGGTCCGGCAGCTACGAGAAGGCGCACTATATGCTCGGCACTGCCGCTGGCCCGCATCCATTCCCGACTATCGTGCGTGAATTCCAGCGCATGATCGGCGAAGAAACCAAAGCGCAGATCCTTGAGAAAGAAGGACGCCTGCCGGACGCGGTGATCGCCTGCGTTGGCGGTGGTTCTAACGCCATCGGCATGTTCGCTGATTTCATTGATGAATCCCGCGTTGGCCTGATTGGCGTCGAGCCTGCCGGCCACGGTATCGAAACCGGCGAGCACGGCGCGCCGCTGAAGCACGGTCGCGTCGGCATTTACTTCGGCATGAAGTCGCCGATGATGCAAACTTCCGACGGGCAGATCGAAGAATCTTATTCTATCTCCGCCGGGCTGGATTTTCCGTCAGTGGGTCCGCAGCATGCGTTCCTTAACAGCACCGGGCGCGCCGAGTATGTGTCAATTACCGACAACGAAGCGCTGGATGCCTTTAAAGCGCTCTCCCGCCATGAAGGCATTATCCCGGCGCTGGAGTCGTCGCACGCTCTGGCGCACGCGCTGAAGATGATGCGCGAGAACCCGGATAAAGAGCAGTTGCTGGTGGTTAACCTGTCCGGCCGCGGCGATAAAGACATCTTCACCGTACACGACATTTTGAAAGCGCGAGGGGAAATCTGATGGAACGTTACGAGACGCTATTTGCACAGTTAAAAAACCGCCAGGAAGGCGCCTTTGTTCCCTTCGTCACCCTCGGCGATCCGGGGCCGGAGCAGTCGCTGAAAATCATCGATGCGCTGATTGAAGCCGGCGCCGATGCGCTGGAACTGGGGATCCCCTTCTCTGACCCGCTGGCCGACGGCCCGACGATTCAGGGCGCCACATTGCGCGCTTTTGCCGCCGGCGTCACCCCGGCGCAGTGCTTCGAAATGCTGGCGGCAATCCGTCACAAGCATCCGACAATCCCAATCGGCCTTTTGATGTACGCGAACCTGGTGTTCAGCCCGGGGATTGATGAGTTCTACGCCGAATGCGCGCGTGTCGGCGTGGATTCGGTTCTGGTCGCCGACGTGCCGGTCGAAGAGTCCGCCCCGTTCCGTCAGGCAGCGCTGCGCCATAACATTGCGCCGATTTTCATCTGCCCGCCAAATGCCGATGACGATTTACTGCGCCAGATTGCCTCCTATGGCCGCGGCTACACCTACCTGCTATCGCGCGCTGGCGTGACAGGCGCGGAAAACCGCGCCGCGCTGCCGCTGCATCATCTGATTGAAAAACTGGCGGAATACAACGCCGCGCCGCCGCTACAGGGCTTTGGCATCTCGGCGCCGGAGCAGGTTTCGGCCGCTATTGACGCCGGCGCCGCCGGGGCAATATCCGGCTCGGCCATCGTCAAGATTATCGAGCGTAACCTTGAGCAGCCGCAAAACATGCTCGCAGAGCTAAAAACCTTCGTGCACAGTTTGAAAGCAGCGACCAAAACCGCCTGACCCTTTGTCGCCCGGCCTCACGCCGGGCGGCTATTTCCGCTGCAGGCTGTTGGCGTATTTTCGCGTTAAGCGAAACAGCGCCAGCACCTCATCTTCTGACCATCCAGCCAGCACCTGATTCATTAACCGCCGCCGCGCAACGGCAATAGCGTCGATCATCCGCTGCCCCTTTTCGCTAAGCGTCACCTCGCTAATCCGCCGGTCTTTGGCATTGGCCTGCTTGCAGGCAAGGCCCTGAGCCTCCAGCTTTTTCACCTGCCGGCTGACGGTGGTGTAATCGCGGCCTAAATGATCCGCCAGCTCAACTACACCCACCGGGCCATAGCGCCATACCGCCACCAGTAGTGGAAACAGCATCTGTTCAAGCTGTACCCCTGCCGCCTGCAATATTTGCTCATCGCGCAGCGGTTGATTCATCACGCTGATGATATCTAACAGCGCGCCGTGAAAGTCGGTGATGTCGTAATTATTATGTGCATCTTGCATATATTAGTTAACCGCGTATAGTGCTCCTGAAGAATATGTGCATATTACACATAATTATCATCAGGGGATAATGTTATGAAAGCCGCCGTGGTATTTGATCTTAGCGAAGGCCCGATATGGGCCGATTTTAGCGAACCGCAGCCTGCAGCCGGACACACGCTGATCGACGTTCGCGCCGCCGCCATTAGCCACGTAGTTAAGGGCCGGGCATCGGGACGTCATTATAGTTTTGACGGCACGCTGCCGTTTGTCGTCGGTATCGATGGCGTCGGTATGACCTCTGACGGCCAGCGCGTCTATTTTGCTTTCCCCAGCGCGCCGTTCGGCAGTATGGCGCAACGCGCGCCGGTCGCGCTGCAGAATTGCCTGCCGCTGCCGGATGCACTTGATGACATCAGCGCCGCGGCCATGGCCAATCCGGGCATGTCTGCCTGGGCTGCGCTTGTCAAACGGGCGCAGTTTCAGGCCGGCGAAACGGTACTGATTAACGGCGCCACCGGCAGCGCCGGGCAGCTGGCGGTGCAGATTGCCCGCTACCTCGGTGCGAAAAAAATCATTGCCACCGGGCGCAATGCGCAAGCGCTGACCGCCCTCGCAGCCGATGAATGCATTAACTTAACGGCCGATGAGCAGACGCTAAATGCGCAGTTTGCCACCGCCAGCGCCGGGCAAATCGATGTGGTTGTGGATTATTTGTGGGGCCGCAGCGCAGAGTTGCTGCTGCCTATACTGGCGAAATATACCCCCGGCGATAAGCCGGTACGTTATGTGCAGGTGGGTTCTCTTGCCGGAGCGGATATCAGATTAAATGGCGCCGTGCTTCGCGCCGCGCCGCTACAGCTCATGGGTAGCGGCATCGGCAGCCTGAGCATGCCACAACTGCTGGCGGCAACCGGGGAGATGCTGCAGGCGGCGGTTCCCGGTCATTTTACCATCGCCACCACGCCGCTACCGCTCCGCGATGTCGCTGCGGCATGGCCGCGTGATAACAGCCAGAAACGCACGGTTTTCACCCTTGATTAAAAAAATGCGCCTCCGCACAAACTCTGGGGTTGATATCTTAAATGAGAAATATTATCTTTCTCATTACCGAATAGTTGAGTGAACAACTCAGGTATTCGGTACGACATTGCTCACATTGCTTCCAGTATTTTTGCCCGCGTTTATCGCGGGCTTTTTTTTGATTCAACTTCAGCTTTTAGTGGTCGAGATACAGATAATGCAACCAGCTGGTCATCCGTAACAGCACCTTACGCATCACCGACACGTGGGCAAAATGGTCGGTATACACCGCCGCCTGGGCACTGACCCCATCCGGTAAATGGGCAAGATCGCGGCTCGCCGCCAGGTCAATCATCACATAAACCCCTTCCCGACCAGGCGTGGCGCTTAAACCCTGTAATGCGCCGCTCGCCTGGTAACTGCCGTCGGGAATGGTTGGCAGTACCTTTGTGACCTTGCCGGCATACACCTGCCCCGGTAAGCCATTAAACACAACCTCTGCCTCGTCCCCCTGCTCCAGGCGCAGGATGGCGTTCTGGCGAAATACCGCCACCACCTGGCGTTTCTGCTGCGGAATAAAAATCATCACCGGTTTGAACGGCAGACGAACTGCCGTGGTTCCCGGACGCGCCAGCACCTGAGTGACATAACCATCGCTGGGCGCGCGGAATACCGTCTGTTCAAGGTCATAACGCGCCTCGGCAATCTGCGATTTCAGGCTGGCGATTTGCGCATCCTCGCCATTGAAACGCGCCGAAAGTCTTTCGAACTGCTGTTGATACTGGGCTTTAGCCGCCCGCAGGGCCGCAGATTGCGCTTGATATTGCTGCTCGGCGTGATTCACATCCTGCTCGGAAAAAGGATTTACCGGCATCGACGCGCCTTTCGCATAGCGCTGATAATCCTGACGGGCGCGTTCATATTCCGCCGTCATCTGCTGGACGTTGGCGGCGGCTTCACTTAATGCCGCTTTCCGGGTTCTGATATCCGCTTCGGCGGCACTAAGATCCGCCTCCAGTTTATTCAGTCGCGCACGATAACGGCTATCATCAAGACGAAACAGCACCTCGCCTTTGCGTAATAACACATTCGTTTTATCGGTAACTTCTACGATGGCCCCCGACACCTGCGGCACAATCGGAATCGACAATGCTATTTTTTGCGCGCGGTCGGTATACGGGTGATTATAATTCATGGTCAGAATTAGCGCGCCGACAATAAACACGCCGCCAAGGACTGCCGTTGGCACCGTCCATTTATTAACCGGGATACGGAAAATTTTAAATACGCCATAGGCCAATGCCACATAGCTCAGAATAATGAGTAAATCCATACATTGGCCTCAGCGTTTATTTGACGAGTTTGTCGTAACAGTTATCTGTTGTTCCTGCAGACGCTTGAGCTCGCTTTCAAGTTGCCTGATTCGCTGATGCATTTCGGCGTTATCTTCGAATTTATGCGCCATTCCCCACCCGCGCTCGGGGCGATACAGTGTCGCCCAGATCCACAACAGCGGCCAAATCGCATGTAGGGTGAACAGGCTCACCCAGCCGGCGACATGAATTGCATCCTGGTGAGGATGCTGGCGTTTCTTGGCCAATAAATAGGGAATATCATGAATAATAATAATGCCGTAAAATAAAATTAAAAACACGGCAATTAACACGCCTAAGGCGAAGTAGTCGAGAAACATAATAACACCTGGTAATAAAAAAGGTAAACCGTACTAACTACGCTGTTTTATAATTAGCAATGCCACTCACTGTAATAGTGCGGCTGTGCCGGGAATAATCATTTTCCGACTGATAGACCAAATATTGATAACGGTAAAAATCAGTACTTTTATCTTTCCGGTATAATATCTCTTCCGCCGAAACCGATAGTCCCTTGATAATATCGTCATATTCAATATGTTTTTCTTTTTCGGTTACGCTGGAAGCGCACGCCGCCAGCAGCAACATTGCAGATAACGCAGCCATTGTTGTTATTTTCATCGAATTATTTCTCTATATTTTTCGGCTGTAATAAATAATCCACGCAAATAATACCCAGCTACTCGCCAGAAGTCATATGACAATGACGGCAAAGATGTATATCATTTTTGATATAGCAAACCAAAAGAACCAACCTTGTGAAAGAAAAAGACCTGCGCATTGACGAACTCCGCATCGTTCGCATGATTGCCGAAACGGCAAGCGTGAGCAAAGCCGCCCAACTACTGGACATGCCGCAGTCGAATGTGTCGCGGGCGCTGAATGCGCTGGAACGGCGCCTGGGGCTGGAGATCTTTATCCGCCATCCACGGGCGTTAATCCTGAGCGAGTTTGGCGAGCAGTTCCTGCGCCGGGCGGATATTCTGCTGGATAAGCATAATGATCTGCTTGATATGTCCGGTACCTGGAAACGCAGCCTCAACGGCATGGTGACGCTCGGCGCGCCGATCGGCATTCAGGCTTTCCTTGCCCGATACCTTTTGCCGCCGGTGCTACGTTCGGCGCCGGAATTAACCGTCAATATTCTCACCCGCAATCCCGACGAGCGCGAACAGAAACACGGGACGCTTTTTGATAGCGATTGCGATCTGCTGATTAGCTTTTTCCAACCGCAGGACGAAAGCCTGATCGCAAGGCCACTCACTCGCTTTCGCATGGGGCTGTTTGCCTGCGCGGATTATATTGTGCAGTCGCCCCTGCACGATGTTGATGAGCTTGCGCAGCACCGCTGCATCACTTTGCGTACGTTGGGCGGGATCCGCAACAGTTGGCATTGCTATAACGCCGCGGGTGAGAGTATTCAGGTAGAGGTCAACGGTTCCAGCGTATGCGATAACATTTTGCCGGCTATCGAGCTTGCCAAGCAGGGCCTGGGCATCGTATATGCCCCTTTTTACTCCGTCGCGGCGGAATTAGAAGCGGGTACGCTACAGCCCTGTCTGCCACGAGAACGCGGCGTGAATATGCAGGCGTGGTTGATTTATCGTCAACGAGGCGTGTTGCCGCATCGCGTGCAGGTGATAATGGATAGCATTATGGAAAGCGCCAAACTGCACGCCCATCGGTTGGTCTGAAGAGGATAAAACTGGCCGCGAACGGCCAGTTTTTTTAAACCATTAGAACCGATAACCGGCAGAGAACATAAACACCCACGGGTCCAGACGGGTACTGACGGTCTGATTCTCTCCGTTAGCTTTAAATTTCACGTCGGTGTCGATATCCATGTACCACACTGACATGTTCAGCAGCCAATTGCGGTCAATCAGATAATCCAGGCCAACCTGTCCTGCCGCGCCCCATGAATCCTTCAGGCTCAGGTCGGAAAGCCCGGCGTCCTTACCGGTATCGTTGAAATCATTGTTAAAGAAGGTTGTATAGTTAATACCGGCGCCGACATACGGGCGCACTTTGCTTTGCGCATCGCCAAAGTACCACTGCGCCATCAGCGTCGGCGGCAACTGGTGTACGGTGGCGATGGTGCCGGTCGGCCCGGTACCGACCTTGTGGCGGAACGGCGTTGCCGCCAGCAGTTCGATACCGATATTGTCGGTCGCCATATAGGTAAAGGTTAAACCTAACTGGGTGTTATTACTGACGTTAAAACCGCCGAGACTACCCAGTACGTTGTCAGAACCCTCAGTCGGGCGAACCGTCGCCGAACCCGCGCGAATAAAAAACTCCCCCGCTTCATGCGCCCAGGCGCTACCACCAGAAAGCGTACCTAAGATCAATGCCGCCGCTGCAATTTTCTTCATATCCATGTCCCCATTATGGTTTTTATCAGCGGCAGCAAATATACCTACAATGAGTTAGTTTTGATCTGTTTTAGATCACACCAGGCCATTAGATTTAACATTTATTGATCCAGATTAATTTTTGCAGCACTCAGTAACGTTCTGATTTGTCCTTACATCAATTTTTACCCGTGAGAAAAATTTTTGCGTCCCCCTCTTGTCGCCGATCGTGCGGATAGCTAATTTAATTGCCGACAATTTGTGTTGATGCGTTTTTTTCAGGTGTAATTATGAGTGAAATCAACCCGTGCATGACGTGCGGTGCCTGTTGTGCGTATTTTCGAGTCTCCTTCTATTGGGCTGAAGCCGACGACGCCGGCGGCGTGGTACCTACGCAGCTCACCGAACCCCTTACCCCTTTTCTGCGCTGCATGAGCGGCACCAATCAGCGACAAAGCCGCTGCACAGCCTTAAGCGGCGAAATCGGCGAATCGGTACACTGCACCATCTATCATCAGCGGCCTTCCCCCTGCCGCGAGTTTGCTATGTCAGGCGAAGGCGGCGAACTCAACGAAGCGTGCGATCGCGCCCGTGCCCGCTACGGCCTGCCGCCGCTGGGAACTCTTTACAAAGATATACTTACCGTGACAGCGGCAGAGACTGCTACCCAACCACGTTTTGCGGTACAATCCCCGGCTAGTTAAAACACCTGCAAGACTCAAGGAGAATGCATGTCTATCACGGCGAAGTCCGTCTACCGTGACACGGGGAATTTTTTTCGTAATCAGTTCGTTACTATTCTGCTGATTGCGTTGTTATGCGCGTTCATCACGGTAGTCATTGGCCATGCCTTTTCGCCCAGTGACGAGCAGTTATCGATCCTCAGCGAGGGCGATAACCTGGCGGGCAGCGCCGGCTTGTTTGAGCTGGTGCAGAACATGACGCCGGAACAGCAGCAGATCTTGCTGCGCGCGTCGGCTGCCTCAACCTTCTCGGGGCTGGTGGGGAATGCCATCCTCGTCGGCGGCGTACTGTTGCTGATCCAGCTGATCTCCGCCGGGCATCGCGTCAGCGCGCTGCGGGCGATCGGCGCCGCGGCGCCGGTTCTGCCGAAGCTGTTGCTGCTTATCCTGTTCACCACCTTCGTGGTACAGATGGGGATGATGCTGGTGCTGGTGCCGGGCGTGCTGCTGGCGATTGTCCTGGCGTTCGCGCCGGTGATGCTGGTGCAGGATAAAATCGGCATCTTTAGCGCAATGCGCGGCAGTATGCGTCTGGCGTGGGCTAATATGCGTCTGGTGGCGCCAGCGGTACTCGGCTGGCTGCTGGCAAAAACGGCGCTGCTGCTGCTTGCTTCAAGCTTCGCAACGCTGTCGCCAAACGTCGCCGCCGTGGTCATTAATACCATCAGCAATCTGTTCTCTGCGCTGTTGCTGATCTATTTGTTCCGCTTGTATATGCTTATTCGCAACTAACTTTAATCTGGGCCGGGTATTCCGGCCCTTCCTGAACGACGGAATTGATGTATGAAGCAGTTTCTCGATTTTTTACCGCTCGTAGTCTTCTTCGCTTTTTATAAGATTTACGATATCTACGCCGCAACCACCGCGCTGATCGTCGCCACCGCGGTGGTCCTCATTTATAGCTGGGTGCGCTATCGTAAAGTTGAAAAGATGGCGCTGATCACTTTTGTGCTGGTCGCCGTCTTCGGCGGTCTGACTATCTTCTTCCACAACGATGAATTCATTAAGTGGAAAGTGACCGTCATCTACGCCCTGTTTGCTGGCGCCCTGCTGTTCAGCCAGTGGGTAATGAAAAAACCGCTTATCCAACGCATGCTTGGCAAAGAGCTGACGCTGCCGCAGCAGGTGTGGTCACGGCTGAATCTGGCCTGGGCGCTGTTCTTTATTCTCTGCGGGCTGGCCAATATCTACATCGCGTTCTGGCTGCCGCAGAATATCTGGGTCAACTTCAAAGTCTTCGGTTTAACGGCATTGACCCTGGTCTTTACCCTATTGAGCGGCGTCTATATCTACCGCCACATGCCGCAGGACGATAAGCACTAATACCTCTTAACGGTACGCGCTGGCCGGCGCGTACCGCCTCCCTTGTGCTTTTCATTTCTTTTCTCTACCTCCTATCCCGTTCAGTTCAAATTTAACTTCCGAAAGAGTGGGTAAGCCGCCTCTTATTACGCCATTCCCCAACGGCTCGCCTTCACGCTTTCTTCATCAAACAGGAAAAATTGCGCCAATTGTGAGGATTTGATGAAGTTTCGTCTCGCCTGATTGTAATGATAATGATTATTATTAATATTCACGTTCTTGTTTTATTTTGATACGGATATTTACAATGAGAACGAACACCGCATTCCCCCTCGCTCCCCTTACCTTCATTATCGCCAGCTTCTTTTCAGCGGAGAGTTTGGCCGAAGAAGCCGAACAGGATACTGAAACCATGGTGGTCTACAGCACCGCCGAAGAAGCGTTAAAACAACAGCCCGGCGTTTCGATTATCACTGCCGACGATATTGCCAAAGAGCCGCCGGTGAATGACCTGTCAGAAATCATCCGTAAGATGCCCGGCGTGAATCTGACCGGCAACAGCGCCAGCGGTAGCCGCGGTAACAACCGTCAAATCGACATTCGCGGGATGGGCCCCGAAAACACGCTGATTTTGATCGATGGCGTACCGGTTACCTCACGAAATTCGGTACGTTACAGCTGGCGCGGTGAACGCGATACCCGCGGTGATAGTAATTGGGTACCCGCTGAAATGGTTGAACGAATTGAAGTCCTGCGCGGACCCGCTGCGGCCCGCTATGGGTCCGGCGCGGCCGGCGGCGTGGTGAATATCATTACCAAACGACCAACCAACGACTGGCACGGCTCACTGTCGTTCTTCACCAATCAACCGGAGAATAACAAAGAAGGCGCCACCAACCGGGCCAACTTTAACCTCAGCGGGCCGCTGGCAGGCGATGCCCTCACCATGCGTTTGTACGGCAACATCAATAAAACCGATGCTGACGCCTGGGATATCAACCATGCGCAGAATGGCTCATACGCCGCCGGTCGCGAAGGCGTGCGTAATAAAGATATTAACGCCCTGCTGTCGTGGAAAATGACCCCACAACAGATCCTCGATTTCAACTATGCCTACAGCCGCCAGGGCAATATTTATGCCGGCGATACCCAGTACAGTAACGGCAACCTTAGCCCCAATGGCCTGGTTGATTCACTCTACGGCCATGAGACCAACCGCCTGTATCGCCAGTCGTGGGGGCTAACCTATAACGGAATTTGGGATTGGGGACAGTCAAAAGCCGGCGTTTATTATGAAAAAACCAATAATACCCGCCTGCAGGAAGGATCAACCGGCCGCGTCGAGGGGATGATCAATAGCGATGAATACGCCACCAGCCGTCTGGAATCATGGCGCTCCACAGGCGAGTTAAACATTCCTTTCTATTGGTTGGCAGATCAGACATTGACGCTTGGCATGGAGTGGAACCGCGACGAACTTAACGACCCGGCGTCAATGCAGGCCACAGACGTGAGCGGTGAAACCATCGCCGGCACCAGCGGCAACGCCGCCGATCGTAGTAGCAAAAACAGCGCTACGTTAACCGGGATCTACCTGGAAGATAATATCGAAGCCACGCCGGGAACTAACATCATTCCCGGCCTGCGTTTCGATTACCACAACCAGTTCGGCAGTAACTGGAGCCCAAGCCTCAACCTTTCGCAGGCATTAGGTGAGTGGTTTAAAGTCAAAGCCGGTATCGCACGGGTATTTAAAGCACCGAATTTATATCAATCCAGCGAAGGTTATCTGCTCTCCACCCGCGGCAACGGATGCCCGAACGCCATTGCAACAGGCAGTTGCTATCTGCTCGGCAACCCGGATCTGGATCCGGAAATCAGCATCAATAAAGAGCTTGGGCTGGAATTCAACGCCGGCGGCTATAACGCCGGGATCACCTGGTTCCGTAATGATTACAAAAACAAAATCGTCTCCGGCACCGAGGTGCTCGGCTACACTTCCAGCGGCAACAACATTCTACAGTGGCAGAACGGCGGTAAAGCCGTAGTGGAAGGACTGGAAGGGACTGTGCTGATCCCATTGATTACCGACACCCTGAACTGGCGCACCAACGCGACCTGGATGATTAAATCGGAAAGTAAAGATACCGGCAATCCGCTGTCGGTGATCCCGAAATATACTATCAATACCATGCTTGACTGGCAGGTAAACAGCAAACTGTCGGCTAACATAAACTGGACGATGTATGGTCGTCAAAAGCCGCGTCAGTACGCGGAAATTCGCAACGAGACCGGGGTTCTCGCCACCAATGAAGTCGGCGCTTATTCGATAGTGGGGATCGGCGGCAACTATCAGTTGATGAAAGATATCCGCCTGAACGCTGGTATCAGTAACCTGTTTGATAAGCAGATTTATCGCGAGAATGCCGGCGCTTCAACCTACAACGAGCCGGGGCGCGCCTATTACGCCGGCGTCACCCTAAGTTTCTAAATAGCCGACGCCCGTACCGACGGGCGTATTCCCCTATTCTCTCTGCGCCGTTTTCATAGTAGCATCGCGCCTGATCTTCTTTGACTAGTACAGAGTATAGAATGACAACAACAGATCTCGCCCCGAAGGGCGAATTGGTTTTACGCACCCTGGCCATGCCGGCGGATACCAACGCGAACGGCGATATTTTTGGCGGCTGGTTGATGTCGCAGATGGATATCGGCGGCGCGATTATGGCCAAAGAGATTGCCCGCGGCCGCGTTGTGACCGTCCGTGTTGATGGTATGACTTTTTTACGCCCGGTCGCCGTTGGCGATGTCGTGTGCTGCTATGCCCGCTGCGTAAAACGCGGTAACACCTCAATCACCATTAATATTGAGGTATGGGTGAAAAAAGTATCGACGGAACCGCTGGGCCAGCGTTATAAGGCAACGGAAGCCCTGTTTATTTATGTGGCGGTAGACAATGAAGGCAAGCCGCGAGCGCTTCCTGCCGAATGATAAATGGCCCGGTTACCCGGGCCGTTTGTCTATTTACAGGAATCCAAGCAATGAGAAGAAAACATAGCCAATCACAATCACCACAATCGGCAGCACGTAAAGCGTAAAATACTGCTTCAGGATGGTATGACGCGGTACGACAATACGTTCGGCAAGCTGTTCACGAGACAGACCTTCCGCTCCTTTAGCCTGTTCCAGAATCAACTGATCTTCCACCCCTTCGCGTAGAAACTTCGCCTGGCGGCCCATCCGCGCGCCGGAAGCCTGCAACGCCATGCCAACAAACACCAGCGCGTAGATAATCCAGAAACCGATGTTCAACGCATGTTTGAACTCCGGCAGCGGCGAGTTGTACCAGAAGAAATTCAGGAACGGCGTATTAAAACGCACCATCTCAATCATCAGGTGGGCGAAATCCATCATCACCGCATCAATACCCGGTTTCTTTTCGCTATGCTCGTACATAAATTTCAGTACGGAAATCAGCGTAGACAGCACGGCTGGAATGAAGATGACCCATCCCAAAATGCGTTTAATGACCGCAATGCGTCCAGCTTGTTGATACGTCATGAGTTCCCCTTGTTTAAAACGCCAGACTCTCCATGCCGCCATAGAGTCAGGTATAAGTCTATCTTCGTCAGCGAATTTCGCCTGCTTCAGCGCGGTATGATATACCATATGGACAATTTCGTTATCTACTTACGCCAATGGAGAGGAACTTATGTCAGCGAAGCGCCAGATTCTTGCCGCTATTTTCGATATGGATGGCCTGCTTATCGATTCAGAGCCGCTATGGGACCGCGCAGAGCTGGAGGTACTGGACAGCCTCGGAGTGGATATTAGCCGCCGTGATGAATTGCCGGACCTGCTGGGGCTGCGCATCGACCTGGTGGTCGATTTGTGGTTTGCGCAACAGCCCTGGCGAGGCCCGGACCGCGCAGAGGTAACCGCCAGCATTATCCGCCGCGCCATTCAACTGGTCGAGGAGTCACGGCCGTTGCTGCCCGGCGTGCGTGAAGCCGTGGCGCTGTGTAAAGCCCAGGGACTAAAAATCGGTCTCGCTTCGGCGTCGCCGCTGCATATGCTGGAAAAAGTGCTGGAAATGTTTGAACTACGCGACCAGTTTGACGCGCTGGCTTCCGCCGAACATCTGCCATACAGCAAACCTCACCCCCAGGTCTATCTCGATTGCGCCGCTAAGCTTGGCATCGCACCGATGTCTTGCGTGGCGCTGGAGGATTCTGTTAACGGCATGATCGCCAGCAAAGCGGCGCGAATGCGCTCAATTGTGGTTCCGGAAGCAGAAAACAGCCGCGATCCGCGTTTTGTACTGGCCGATGTGAAACTGACGTCTCTGCAGCAGCTGACGGTAGCAGACCTGCGCGGCTAAGCGGCTTGCGCTGACATTGGCGTCGTCAAAATGTGTCAACCTTGTGACAAAGAGTTACACCGTCACCTCTTCCCTATACTGTATAAAAACCCTATACTGTATGAATTGACAGTTTAGGGTTTTTATCATGACGGCGGAAGGCCACCTCTTCTTTTCTATCGCCTGTGCGGTATTTGCAAAAAATGCAGAATTAACCCCCGTGCTGGCGCAGGGGGACTGGTGGCATATCGTTCCTTCCGCCGTGCTGACCTGCCTGCTGCCCGATATCGACCATCCGAAATCTTTCCTCGGCCAACGTTTAAGCTGGGTTTCCAAACCGGTAGCCCGCGCCTTCGGCCATCGCGGTTTTACCCACAGCCTGCTGGCGGTATTCGGCGCGCTGGCGCTGTTCTATCTTAAAGTGCCGGAGAGCTGGATTATCCCGGCCGATGCGCTGCAGGGTTTAGTACTCGGCTACCTCAGTCATATACTCGCCGATATGCTCACCCCGGCCGGCGTACCGCTGCTGTGGCCCTGCCGCTGGCGGTTCCGCCTACCAATCCTCGCGCCGCGCAAAGGCAATCAGCTCGAGCGCGCGCTGTGCATGGCGCTGTTCATTTACGCCGTCTGGATGCCGCAAAGCATGGCCGAAAATAGCGCCGTGCGCTGGTCATCCAATATGATTAATTCGCTGCAAATAACCTTTAATCGCTTTATTAACCATCAGGCTGAACGATAAATACGCTAAATGTTTTTTTGGTTATAACCCATTCCATTTGAGTATAAGAAAGCAATAAGGCCTTCTGCTACTCTTGGCGCCATAAGAGTTGGTTTCAGACCAACCCAGGTAACAAGATATCAGGAGAACGGGGATGAATTTTCCATTAATAGCGAACGTTGTCGTGTTCGCGGTTTTACTGTTTGCGCTGGCTCAAACCCGCCACAAACAGTGGAGCCTCGCTAAAAAAGTACTGGTCGGTCTCGTTATCGGCGTTATCTTTGGTCTCGGCCTGCAGCTGGTTTACGGCTCCGACAGCCAGGTTCTGAAAGATTCTATTCAGTGGTTCAATATCGTCGGTAACGGCTATGTGCAACTGCTGCAGATGATCGTTATGCCGCTGGTCTTCGCCTCCATTTTGAGCGCGGTGGCGCGCCTGCACAATGCCTCTCAGCTGGGTAAAATCAGTTTCCTGAGCATCGGTACGCTGTTGTTCACCACCCTTATCGCCGCGCTGGTCGGCGTACTGGTGACCAACCTGTTTGGCCTCACCGCTGAAGGCCTGGTGCAGGGCAGCGCGGAAACCGCCCGTCTGAACGCCATCCAGAGCAACTATGTCGGTAAAGTATCAGATCTGAGCGTTCCGCAGCTGATCCTGTCGTTTGTGCCGAAAAACCCGTTTGCCGATCTGACCGGCGCGAACCCGACCTCGATCATCAGTATCGTTATCTTCTCGGCGTTCCTTGGCGTCGCGGCGCTGAAGCTGCTGAAAGACGATGTGGAGAAAGGCCAACGCGTCCTGACCGCCATCGACACGCTGCAGGGCTGGGTGATGAAGCTGGTGCGTCTGGTGATGCAGCTGACCCCATACGGCGTGCTGGCGCTGATGACCAAAGTGGTTGCCGGCTCCAACCTGCACGACATCATCAAGCTCGGCGGTTTCGTAGTGGCTTCTTACATCGCGCTGGGCATCATGTTTGTGGTGCACGGTCTGCTGTTAGCCGTCAATGGCGTCAGTCCGCTGAAGTATTTCCGTAAAGTCTGGCCGGTGATTACCTTCGCCTTTACCAGCCGTTCCAGCGCGGCTTCTATTCCGCTGAACGTGGAAGCGCAGACGCGCCGTCTGGGCGTACCGGAATCCATTGCCAGCTTCTCCGCCTCATTCGGCGCGACGATTGGTCAGAACGGCTGCGCCGGTATCTATCCGGCAATGCTGGCGGTAATGGTAGCCCCGACCGTTGGCATCAACCCGTTGGATCCAATGTGGATTGCCACCCTCGTGGGTATCGTCACCGTGAGCTCCGCGGGCGTAGCCGGCGTTGGCGGCGGCGCCACCTTCGCGGCCTTGATCGTGCTGCCGGCGATGGGTCTGCCGGTCACGCTGGTCGCACTGCTGATTTCCGTCGAGCCACTGATTGATATGGGCCGTACAGCCCTCAACGTTAACGGTTCAATGACCGCCGGCACGCTGACCAGTCAGTGGCTGCGCCAGACGGATAAAGCCATCCTCGATAGCGAAGAAGACGCCGAACTGGCGCATCGCTAACGTTAACAGCCACAAAAAAGCCGCTGAATTTCAGCGGCTTTTTTATTTTCCTATGAGGTCATGCCTCTATTTCACCTTCCTGGCGAATCTGATTAGCCCAGCGCTGCGCCGATTCCGGCACGGTGAACGCCGGCGAGCGGCGGAAACGCTCGCCCATCAGTACAAAGGCGACATATTTGCCCCGCAATATCCAGACATCGCGAAAATGGTCCATTTTAACGGCATGATCCGGCGGCGCAGGCTCGACGCGCGGCACGTAGCTAATGATAGGGCGATTTTGTTGGCGCAATGATTTCATAACAGATGGATTCACTAAGCAAAGCGGGAACATAAACCCCTATCATAGCCGATTGCCCCCCTTTTCGTCGCCCCTCCTGGCACGATGCGCATTTTAGGATAACTCTATTCCTGCCTGAGCAGCATCCTCAGCACAATGTTCTATAGTTAGAAGGGTTTTGGTTTAGCAACGACCACTTTTAGCAATGAAAGCAGGAGACGAGCAGATGTCAGATAAGCACCACGACCCACACAGCCGACAGGCTCCGGTACATGATAGTGATGAAGCAAAACCGGGCCTCGATTCACTGGCGCCGGAAGACCGCGAGTGGCGCCCTACCCCCCAGCCAACCGCGCCCGGGGAGGAGCCGACGGCGCCGGGTAGCCTGAAAGCGCCGGATACTCACAGCATAAAATTAGATACCCTCGAGCCGCAGCGTAAAGGTGGTGAAAACTTTCCGCTGACCACCAATCAGGGGGTACGCATCGCCGACGATCAAAACTCGTTGCGCGCCGGCAACCGCGGGCCAACGTTGCTGGAAGATTTTATCTTACGTGAGAAAATTACCCACTTTGACCATGAACGCATTCCCGAGCGTATCGTTCATGCTCGCGGTTCCGCCGCACACGGCTATTTCCAGCCTTACAAAAGCCTGAAAGAGATTACCAAAGCCGATTTTCTGTCCGCGCCGGAAAAAATCACCCCCGTTTTTGTCCGCTTCTCCACCGTTCAGGGCGGCGCGGGTTCAGCCGATACCGTGCGCGATATCCGCGGCTTCGCCACCAAATTCTATACCGAAGAGGGCATTTTCGACCTGGTGGGCAACAACACGCCAATTTTCTTTATCCAGGATGCGATTAAATTTCCTGACTTTGTCCATGCGGTGAAACCCGAACCGCACTGGGCAATCCCGCAGGGACAAAGCGCCCATGACACCTTCTGGGATTATGTTTCGCTACAGCCGGAAACGCTGCATAACGTCATGTGGGCGATGTCCGACCGCGGCCTGCCGCGCAGCTATCGCACGATGGAAGGTTTCGGTATTCATACCTTCCGCCTGATTAACGCCGAAGGGAAGGCTACCTTTGTGCGCTTCCACTGGAAGCCGGTGGCCGGTAAAGCATCACTGGTATGGGATGAGGCGCAGAAATTAACAGGCCGCGATCCGGACTTCCATCGCCGCGATCTGTGGGAAGCCATCGAGGCTGGCGATTATCCGGAATTCGAGCTCGGCCTGCAGTTAATTCCGGAGGAAAACGAGTTCAATTTTGACTTCGATCTGCTGGATCCGACCAAGCTCATTCCGGAAGCGCTGGTGCCCGTTCAACGAGTCGGCAAAATGGTGCTTAACCGTAACCCCGACAACTTCTTCGCTGAGAACGAACAGGCGGCATTCCATCCGGGTCATATTGTGCCGGGTATCGATTTTAGTAACGATCCGCTGTTACAAGGGCGACTCTTCTCCTATACTGATACGCAAATTAGCCGCCTCGGCGGGCCAAATTTCCACGAAATTCCGATTAACCGCCCTACCTGCCCGTATCATAATTTCCAGCGTGACGGCATGCACCGAATGGAGATTGATACCAATCCGGCAAACTATGAACCCAACTCTATCAACGATAACTGGCCCCGTGAAACGCCGCCGGCGCCGAAACGCGGCGGCTTTGAATCGCTGGCGGAACGCGTTGATGGCGAGAAAATCCGTAACCGCAGTCCCTCGTTTGGCGAATACTACGCCCATCCTCGCCTTTTCTGGCTCAGCCAGACGCCGATTGAACAGCAGCACATTATCGGCGGCTTTAGTTTTGAGCTGAGCAAAGTGGTCAGAGTTTGGATCCGCGAGCGGGTGGTCGATCATCTGGCGCATATTGATATCGGGCTGGCGGAAGCGGTAGCCAACAATCTCGGTATCGAACTCAGCGATGAGCAGCGGAATATTGCCCCGCCAGCGCCGGTTAACGGCGTGGAGAAAGACCCGACCCTCAGCCTTTACGCCGATGGCGATGGCGACGTAAAAGGACGAATTGTCGCGGTTTTACTCAACGAGAAGACCTGTGCGCAGGATGTACTCAACCTGTTGCAAGCGCTGCAGGCCAGAGGCGTCCACAGCAAACTGCTCTATTCGCGTATGGGCGAAATCAGCGCCGATGATGGATCGCAGCTACCGATCGCCGGAACCTTCGCCGGCTCGCCGTCGTTGACGGTTGATGCGGTTATCGTTCCCGGCGGCAATCTGAGCAGCATCAGCGATAACGGCGATGCCCGCTATTATCTGCTGGAAGCCTATAAGCATCTGAAGCCCATTTTACTGGCGGGCGATGCGCGGCAGTTTAGTTCGCTGCTACAGGTGCCCGCTACGGGTGAAGAAGGGGTTATCGAATGCGACGCGATTAACACGCTTAGCGTCGATAAACTGCTGACGCTACTGGCCGCGCATCGCGTCTGGTCAAGAAGCAGTAAAGTTGCGGCCATACCCGCGTAACAAAAAGCCCGGCAGTTATGGCTGCCGGGCTTTCCTCTCTTTATACGTCGCGATAGTTTCCGAGCCAGTAGCCACGTTCCGCAATAGCGTACTTCAGTTCGCCGGACGTCAGCACGTCCAGTTCGGTCAGCCGCGGATAGCAGTAAGCGCTGCACATAATGGTGTTATCGACAAATGCCGGATGACACATCACTTCCAGCGAGTTTTCCTGCCGTTCAATCGACGCATCCAGCGTCTGCAGGAACAGCGCTTGTGAAACCGCTTCACCGTAAAATTCGCTGCTGAAGCCATCGCTACTGCGCGCCGCACCCTGGTCGAGGCCATTCAGCGCCGCCACCTGACGATCGATACGCAAAGCGACGCCCTTTTCGCGCGCAAAGGCGGCGACAATGGGATAGATCTGCGCGATCATATGCACATGGTGGTGGCTGTCGATATGCGTTGGTTCGCAACCAAACAGTTCGATAAAACGCCGGTACTGACACTCCAGTTCGTGGGCGATCTCATCCAGCGGCAGGCTGTCCTCTTCCGCCATCTGCCAAATCCATTTGCCCAACCGCCCGTCGCGGGTTAACCCCGGCATCGCCGATAATGGCTCGCCCAGTGTCAACACAAAGTGCATGCCCACCGCCAGCTCAGGCAGGCTACGGCTTAATTGGGCGGCGTGGCCGATAGCCGCGCCGTTGACCAACGCCGTAGTCGATGTCACCAGTCCATTCTTGCAGGCTTCGATAATGCCGTAATTCTGCCCTTTGCTCAGGCCATAATCATCGGCGTTAACGATCAATACGCGTTCCATCGGCCGCTCCCGTTACTGTTTCAGTTTTTCGATAGTCGCTGCAAAGTTCGGCAGCCACTTCTCATGGGCGAGGATCATCTCCCGCGCCAACTGCTCGGCATCACGATCTGAATGAATCAGCGGGCTTAAATTGAGCGCCAGCAGCACATCATTGAGCTCACCGCTCATTGCCGCCTGGCTGGCCGCCACTTCAAAGCCTTTGATGGTATAAATCAGCCCCAACACTTTTTCATCAAAATGCGTGATTCGCGGCGTGGGCTTCGCGCCGTCGCGGCCCAGCGTGCAGGTCATTTCTACCGCCCAGTCGGCCGGAATATTATCAACATGGCCATGGTGCGGAATATTCACATAGTGCTCGGCCTGTTTATCATTGTAGATGGCGTTAATCACCTCGCAGGCGGCATCAGAGTAGTAAGCGCCGCCGCGCTGCTCAAGCTCCCTCGGCTTAATGTTCAGATCCGGATTTTTGTACAGTTCGAACAGCTGCTTTTCAACCTTCTGTACGACCTGAGCGCGCGCGCCGCCTTTGTAGTACTCGCCCATCTCAATCGCCAGCATCTCTTTCGGCTTGAAGTAATAAAGCAGATATGAGCATGGGATCAGGCGCAGTGAGCGAATCAGCCCTTCGCTAAACGGCAGGTCGAAGATATTTTTCACCGAGTTCGCGGTCAGACGGCCAGAAGCCACGCCGTCCAGCAGTTCATCGAAGCGCGACACGCCATTGACCAGCACATCGCGAACGAACACCAGGTGGTTGAGACCGAACAGATCGATATTCAACTCATCGCTCGGACTCAGTTGCAGCACATCGGTAATAAACATCTTCATACCGATTGGAATGTTGCACACGCCGATAAAGCGTTTGAAATTGGTATGGCGGTATACCGCCTCGGTGACCATACCCGCAGGGTTGGTAAAGTTAATGATCCACGCATCGGGGCAAATTTCCTGCACATCTTTGACGATATCGAAAATCACCGGGATGGTACGCAGACCTTTAAACAGACCGCCCGCACCGTTGGTTTCCTGGCCAAGATAGCCATGGCTTAGCGGGATACGTTCATCTTTTTCACGCGCTTTCAGCTGGCCAACGCGCAGTTGCGTGGTGACGAAATCCGCCCCTTCCAGCGCCGCGCGGCGATCGAGAGTTTTGTAGACTTTCATCGGCACGCCGGCTTTTTCCACCATCCGCTGGCACAGTGCATGGATGATATCGAGCTTTTCCTGCCCCTCTTCCACGTCCACCAGCCACAGTTCCGTTACCGGCAGCTCATGATAGCGTTTGAGGAAACCTTCCAGTAATTCCGGGGTATAGCTGCTGCCGCCGCCGATAGTCACGACTTTTAATTTCTGGCTCATATCTTTCTCCCTTAGGCGCTACGCGTAGACGTAGACCGCTCTCCGCATAAATGCGGACAGTTAACTTGAATGAATAAACCGCGCGGTAAATACCGCTGCGAGTTAATTAATATTGGTCAGTTGTTTGCGATAACTGCTTGGCGTAAATGAGGTCAGCCTTTTGAACGTTTTAATAAACAGACTTGGGCTGCTATATCCTGATTCATACGCAATATCAGTGACCGAATAGTTGGTGATTTCCAGCTGTTTTTTCGCGAAATTGATGCGGATATCATTAATGATCTGCATCGGCGTCTTACCATAATAGCGCTGGGTCGCCCGGGTTAAATATTCTTGCGTTTTCCCGGACAATTGCACCATATTTTCCAGCGCGCTTTCGCCAAATTTATTTTTATCGTGCATATCCTCTACGGTATTTTTCAGCCAGTGAGGGATCACATCTTCAACGGGCTCTTCACGATAATGACGTAAGCGGTTAATGGTGTAAAACGAGACCAGTTCAATAAATTCGTCAAATTCAGTCTCGCGAAAATTCAGTGAAGCAATAACCGACTCGATATAGCTGAGAAAGGCGCTTTGCACCGCATAGACCTGAGAGGCGACCAGCCCGAACGGCAGCAGCGGCAGATAATGTTTCTCAAAGAAGCGTCTGCTGATGCCAACGTTAAGAATGCGCGTCGCACCAAATTCATAAAAGCTCTGATGGTGCGACCCCATTGGGATAAAGACAAAATCCCCGCGCTCCAGCAGCACCCGTTTGCCATTAATTTCCTGATAATAGCGCCCGGTTAAAACGATAGTGAACTCGTAGTAATCATGCTGGTGAAGCCCGCTCACGCTCTCCGTTTTGTTATAGATGACCACATGAAAGTTTTTCCCGTTGAAGAGCTGTTGTTCCCTGGCGGTACTGATCTCTGTGGTCATCATTTTCGGCTGCCTCATCGTTCGGATAGCCTATTGTACCTTCTCGTGCAGCTCGATCAATTCGGCCACCAGTTCACGGGCCAGCATTGAGGTCATCAGATGATCCTGCGCATGAACCAGCACCAGACTCACCTTCATCTTGCCCTCGCCTTCATCGCTTTCAATAAGCTGGGTCTGGACGCGATGCGCTTCACTCAGCGCCATCCGCGATTGCTCCATCATCGATTTCGCGGCGGCAAAATCTCCCTGCTTCGCCTGCTTCAGAGCCGCATAGGCCAGGCTACGCGCCTGTCCGGAGTTGATAATCAGCCCCATCACCACCTCTTCGAGGTCATTTTCCGGGGTTTCTACCGCGTCGATGTTATCCAGATCAAACATAATATTTCCCTCGTTTCTCAGGCGGTACGGGGAGAGCCCGTACCGCTCGACATCAGAATTTCAGTGCGTTAGCAATATCTTCTTCGCTTTCTTCCTGCTCGATGGTGCTCTGCGCTTTGTTCGACAGGATGACGAACGGCAGGTACACGGCAGTAGCGACACAAAGGTTGAAGAGCGCGACCAACAGGGCAGCAACGCTACCATTACTGTTAAAGAAGGCCCCCAAACCGGTTGGCATCGTCCACGGCGCCAGGTTGGTCACCGGTGGGATTATGCCCAAGCTGTAAGCTGCCAGCGTAATCGCCGCCAGAATCGGTTGTACCAGCACGAACGGGATGAACATGACCGGGTTCATGATGATCGGCAGACCGAACAGAATTGGTTCGTTAATCTGGAAGATGCCTGACGGCAGCGCCAGCTTAGCGACCTGACGATGATCGGCGCGGCGAGAAGCGATGAAGATGGCGATAATCAGACCCAGCGTCGCACCGGAACCACCCAGCAGGATGTAGGAGTCGAGCATCGGCTTCGCCCAGAAGTGGAACTGTTTGCCGGCTTCAATGGCCGCGTCGACAGAGCCATACTGGTTATACAGCGCGATGTTTTCCAGCGCCCACGGCGTCATAATGCCGTTATCCAGCGCCGTCAGCGCCAGCGAACCGTGCACCCCGAAGAACCACAGCAGGGAGTTAAAGATAACGTACGCCCAGCCAACGACGCTGCCCATCGCCGCCAGCGGCGTGGAGATGGAGTCCATGATGATCTGATGGAAGTTGCTGCCGTAGTTTGACAGAATCCACGAAATAATGCCGAAGACCGACAAAATCAGGAAGCCCGGGATCAGCGCCGAGAAGGAGCGCGATACCGATGACGGCACGCTATCCGGCAGTTTGATGACCCAGTTGCGGCGAATGACAAAGGTGAACAGTTCCGCCACCACCAGGCCGATAATCATCCCGGAGATGATGTTCTGCCCGCCGAGCCAGTTGGCGCCGACGGCATAGGCTTCACCCACGCTATAAGGCGTGACGGTCATAAAGGCGGCGACCGCCAGCAGACCAGCTGCCATAGGGTCGACTTTACGCTCTTCGGCCAGCGCGGCGCCGATAAAGAACGGCGCCATCAGCGACATAATGCCCAATGTACCGTTGTAAACATTACCGCCGATGGCTTTAAAGCCGTTTAAGGTTTCAATGGTGGAGGCATCCAGGCGAATCCCCATTGAATAAAAGAAAGAACCTTCACCAAAGCTCAGAAAAACGTTGTTGATTAATACGAACATGGCCCCGGCGAGGGTCAGCGGCATTAATTTAATAAAGCCGTTTTTAATCGCATTAATGTGCGGTTGCTTTCCTATTTTAACTGCAAAAGGAAGGAGTACCTTTTCAAGCGAATCGATCACTTTACTCATAGTCAATACCCTTAAAAGCCGCAATAAAATATTACGGCGATGATGTATGAAATTACTCTTTGACGGGAAAATAAACTGTTGAATATAGTGGCGGCTAGTATTAATTAACCACCAGACGCCAAAATATCGCGAGTTTAAAAAATAAAATTATTGTGCTGCAGCTTTCTTAATGGCCGCGACGGCCGCCTTCAATACACCTAAACCATCGACTTTTCCGTACAGAATGGAATCGATTACCTCTACCGGCTTGTTTGGCAGCAGACGTTGAATTTCCGGCAGCATATAAGCGATTTGGGGTCCTAATAATACAACATCAGCTTCCGGTCCTTTTTCACCGGCCAGCGTTTCAGGATACGCTTCAATAATTACCGGGACTTCATACTTTTCCGCCTGGGCGCGCATTTTGGAGACCAGTAATGAAGTGGACATGCCAGCCGAGCAGAACAGATAGATATGTTTCTTTTCCATGAACGCTTCCTCAATGTGTAGGACCTGGGCTTCAGCAATGGCTGAGAGCCGGTAAGACTGGTAACTTGCGGTTAGTTTTGTTTATGCATTGAGTATACGGCAACATTTGGCGGCAGGATAATTCCCTGTTGAACAGAATTGTCTCTCATTGACCTCGCGTTTTGACTACCCTCACATTTCCCCCAAATAATTCGCGCAATTAAATAAGCATTAGCCGCCATAAAAAAGCCCGACCAATAGTCGGGCTTTCGTAGCTCTCAGCTTGTGACGCGTAGTTATTTGTTGTTACGCGGATCGGTGTCGTACTCGGCGCAGGTCTGGTAGCCGGAGTTCATCACGTGGCCGGTCTCGTCCAGCGCGACAAAGTAGGTTTCAATTTTACCATCCCGTTGACCCAGGATATAAGTCTGGCAGGTTCCGCGCGCGTGAATCATGGTGACTTCAGACGACGGTTTACCGGCAATCTGCATAACCTGGCTACGGGTCATGCCTTTTTTGACATCCTTAACAACTGGCTGTGTGAACTGATCTTTGGTGCGGTCATAGGCCGTACACCCTGCCAGCATGGTTAATACTGCTGCTGCGCCCATCAATCCTGCTAATTTTTTGTTCATATTCCGTCCTCATTATGTAATCGGCGTGTTTTAAGCCTGGAATAAAAAGCGTTATTTTTCAAGCCAAACGTCGAATTCATGTAAATTCAGAACTTTTCTGGTAACCAGATGTGTGCAAAAAATCAGCGACGGAACATACTCCACTACCGATGTTTTCCCGCACCATAAATAAATGCTATGCCATTGGTTGCCTTCTTTTCCGTCAGTCAGCGGTACCAGCCTTGTCGTTTCAGCAGCAAAGAGGTAGTTTTAGACCATGCTGGTTGCCATACAGGCTCACTTTCCGGAGGGCGTAATGACGCTTCAACAACAAATTATTCAGGCGCTGGGCGCGAAGCCGCAGATTGATGTCGAAGGCGAAATTCGCCGCAGCGTGGATTTCCTGAAATCCTATCTGCAGACCTATCCGTTCATTAAATCACTGGTGCTCGGCATTAGCGGCGGCCAGGATTCGACCCTTACCGGCAAACTGTGCCAGATGGCGATCAATGAGCTGCGGGCTGAAAGCGGCGATCGCAGCCTGCAATTTATCGCCGTGCGCCTGCCTTATGGCGTCCAGGCCGATGAGCAGGATTGCCAGGATGCCATCGAATTTATCCAGCCCGACCGCGTGCTGACGGTCAATATCAAAGGCGCGGTGCTGGCCAGCGAGCAGGCGTTGCGAGAAGCGGGTATTGAGCTGAGCGACTTTGTTCGCGGCAACGAGAAAGCCCGTGAGCGAATGAAAGCGCAATACAGTATCGCCGGCATGACCAAAGGCGTGGTTGTGGGAACAGACCATGCCGCAGAAGCGATCACTGGCTTCTTTACCAAATACGGCGATGGCGGTACCGACATTAACCCTATCTTCCGTCTCAATAAACGTCAGGGCAAACAGCTACTGGCGCAGTTGGGCTGTCCTGAGCACCTTTATATGAAGCAGCCGACCGCCGACCTCGAAGATGACCGCCCTTCTCTGCCGGATGAAGTCGCGCTAGGCGTGACCTACGAAAACATTGATGACTATCTGGAAGGCAAAACCCTGGACGAGAACATCGCCAAAACCATTGAAGGCTGGTATCTGAAAACCGAGCATAAGCGCCGCCCGCCAATCACCGTCTTCGACGATTTCTGGAAGAAGTAACGACTTCCCGACACCCCGGCCAGCGCCGGGGTTATTTTTTGTCCTTTTCGCCGCAAAACTCGCCTGCTATACTGGATGCATGAACAGTATCAGGAGTTGTTGTGGCCAGAAAACAATCTGCCCCGCGTCTGGAGTTTGAAGCGGCGGCAATCTATGAGTATCCCGAACATTTGCGCCCATGGCTGGAGGCCTTGCCAAAGCTGCCTGGGGTGTATCAGTTCCATGGTGAAAGCGAGACGCTGCCGCTTTATATCGGTAAGAGCGTGAATATCCGCAGCCGGGTGCTGTCGCATTTGCGTACCGCTGATGAGGCCTCCATGTTGCGCCAGGCGCGACGCATCAGTTGGCAACGCACCGCCGGTGAATTAGGCGCGCTGTTACTTGAAGCGCGGTTAATTAAAGAACAGCAGCCGCTGTTTAATAAACGACTGCGGCGTAATAAACAGCTCTGCTCCTGGCTGCTGGAGTCGGGTAAACCGCAAGTTGTGTATGCGCGAGAAGTCGATTTCTCCCATCAGCAGCACCTGTACGGCCTGTTCGCTAACCGCCGCGCGGCATTACAGGCGCTACAAACCATCGCCGATGAGCACCGTCTGTGTTATGGCATTCTGGGGCTGGAGCCGCTGAGTCGCGGGCGCGCCTGTTTTCGTTCCGCACTGGGGCGCTGCGCCGGCGCCTGCTGTGGTAAAGAGCGCGTCGAAGATCATAACCAGCGGCTGCTGGCGCAAATGAGTAAGCTTCAGCTGGTGTGCTGGCCGTGGGCGGGTCCGGTGGCGTTGGAAGAGCGCGGCCCGGATATGGTTCAGTACCATATCATTCATAACTGGCTGTGGCTGGGCGCGGTAGATTCACTGGCGCAAGCCGCTAAACTCACCACACTGCCTGCCGGTTTCGATCACGATGGCTACAAGATTCTTTGTAAGCCATTGCTCAGCGGTGAGTATCCGCTGCACCTTCTTGGCTAATGATTTCGCAAACGTAAAAAACCGCCGGCCCTGCCCAAAGCCTTAATGGCAATGATTGGGCAAGACCGGCGGTCTTCATTCCGCGCGCTGAGTTACTCAGCAGGTGCAGGCATTTTACCTTCCGGCGCTTTACGTTCTGTCAGATGCTTCTCAAAATTCGCATTGAACTGTTTTTTCTGTTCCGGCGTCAGGATGTTGTAAATCTTGTTCTGGGTTTCCATGCGGGAAAGCATCATCTCTTTATGCTGTGCTTCCATCTTATCAATCTGCGCGCTGGCTTTCGCTTTGTCGAAAGTATCGCTGGCGATCAGATCGTGCATGGCGCGACGTTCGTCAAGGGACGGACGTTTCATGTTCTGGCGTTGGCTTTTCATGATGTCGCGAACCTGCTGCTTTTGCGCATCGGTCAGGTTCAGGTCTTTGAACATCATATCGTGATGACCCGGCATACCTTTATGGTGCATCATCGGTTTGCTGTCGGTTTGGGTGGTAGTGGTAGTATCGGCTGCGTGAGCCAGGTTAGCAGCACCCAGAGCCAGCGTAGAGGCAACAAACAGAGCAGTAATCTTCTTCATGGTTATGTCCTTACTATCAGTTATTCTGACGGCGCATTGCCGTGTTGACGAGATTAACTTTACGCGCTTTATCGTCAATTAGTCAGTGCAAGCGTAAAACAATGAAAGTGTAAAAAACATTTTCTCACCAATTGTGGAGAAAATAAGGAAAATGAGGAGGGATATGCAACAAAAAATAAATAACAGGCTGTTTTATAAGGAAACTGTGAAGATTATAAAACAGTGGAGATTAAAAACAAAGCATTTAACCAGGAATAATCTGCAAACCATATCAATGGCACAAATAAATAAGATCGGCGCGCAGCGATATTTCACTCGATATTCACAACCGCGAACGACAACGGCTGTGAATAGTTAAGTGCGGGAATTACAACCGTTCCAGCATCAGCCCAGCCCGTAGCCCTGGCGCCACGCCGGGGTTGGGAAACAGCACGTACTCTTGCGCCTTTTCGACGACATAGCGCGTTTCGCCATCCTCCGCCAGCAGCGTCCCGGCGCTGAACGGCGTAAAATTGAGCGTCTCCCCCGACATATGCAACTGGAACTGGTCACTGTGGCGGGTGATCTGCTGCACCACCCGGTAGCGCAGCGGCGCAGTCGCTTCTGCCACCGCCAAATCGCCCACCAACAGCCTGCTTAACGCCCGCTGCGTCGCTGAGAACTGGGTTAAATCGTTGTCGCCAAAAGGCAGCGCTTTGCCCAACTCCAGCGTACAGGCCAGCGCGGCAAAACGTTCGCAGCTAAAGTGGGTAAAAGTTCCCGCCGGTTGTTGATGGAACACCAGCGCCTCCAGCCCGGCCGCGCCAAGCCAGCTGAGAAAATCTTCGCTCCACGGCTCCTCGCGTGCCGGCAACACCCCAAAGCGCGGATGCAGCGAGCCGCGAATAGCGGTATGCATATCCAGATGCCAGCGCACGCCATGGCTATCGCTAAAGAAACGCGTCACAGCGCTTTCCAACTGCCGCGCCCGCACCGTTTCCCCACTGGGCGCGAACTTGCGCCAGCGTTCGCCGAACATGCGGTTCATATCGCTATCGAGATAGCGTTTATTTTGCCGCAGCGCCGGCGGGTTGCCGAATATCACCAACACACGCCAGCGCAGCGGGAGTTCGCCGCTAAACAACTGCTGAAGCAAAGCGTTGACTATCTCCACCGGCGCGGTTTCATTGCCGTGAATACCGCAGGAGAGTACCAGTGAACGTTCGCAGCGCGCATGCGGGGTCAGCAGCAGGATGCCGCAATCGATCCAGTGCCAACGAAAATGGGCGGTTTCGCCATGAAAATGATGCGGCCAGCGCCCCGCCAGAGTTAGTGCCAGAAAGTCGTCCACGACGCCTCCTCTATTACTGAAACGGATCGAGGAAAACTCGCAGGGCCGAGAATCCCGGCCCCGCGAACTTTCATCAACTTGCCTGCGATGAAAAATCCAGACCCGGACTGAGCGTCTCCGGTAGCGCCAGTTCGGCAGATTCCAGGCTGGCCATCGGCCAGGCGCAATAATCGGCGGCGTACCAGGCGCCTGGACGATGATTTCCCGAGGCGCCGGTTCCGCCAAACGGCGCGGTACTGGCGGCGCCGGTCAGCGGCTTGTTCCAGTTGACTATCCCGGCGCGGGCTTCCAGCAACAGGCGCTCGAACTTATCGCGCTCGGAGGAAATCAATCCGCAGGAGAGACCAAAACGGGTGGCGTTAGCCATCGCGATCGCTTGCGCGAAATCGTCATAGCGCCACACGCACAACAGCGGGCCAAAGACTTCTTCATCCGCCACCTGCTGCACGTTGCTCATGTCGATGATCCCCGGCGTCAGCAGCGAAGTGCCGTCGCGCAACAGACGCGGCTCCAGTAACGTCTGTCCGCCGCTCGCCACGTGCCCAAGCCAGGCCTGATGCACCTTTTGCGCGGCCTGCGGCGATACCAGCCCGCCCAGGAACGGCTGCGGCTGCGCATCCCACTCGCCGGGAATAAGACGTTGTGACACCGTCACTAAACGCTGCAAAAACGCGTCGCCCGCCGTGCCGCGCTTGACCAACAGGCGGCGCGCGCAGGTACAACGCTGCCCGGCGGTGATAAATGCCGACTGGATAGTCAGGTGAACCGCTGCGTCAATATCCTGCGGCACGTCAACAATCAGCGGGTTATTGCCGCCCATTTCAAGGGCGAGGATTTTTTGCGGCTGCCCGGCCAGCTGACGATGCAGTTGGAAACCGGTCGCGGAGCTACCGGTGAACAACAGACCGTCGATATCCGCCTGCCCGCTCAGCGCCTCGCCTGTCTCCCGGCCGCCCTGCAGTAGATTCACGACTCCAGCGGGTAAGCCCGCCTCAGCCCACAGTTTAACCACCGCTTCGCCACTTTGCGGCGTAAGCTCGCTGGGTTTAAAGACGATGGTATTACCGGCGAGTAGCGCCGGTACGATGTGTCCGTTAGGTAAATGGCCCGGGAAGTTATACGGCCCGAACACCGCCAGCACCCCGTGGGGACGGTGGCGCAACGTGGCGGCGCCGTCGGCCATCGCCGTCTCGCTCTCGCCGGTGCGGCTATGGTAAGCGCGCACCGAGATCGCCACCTTATTTATCATGGCGGTAATTTCCGTGGCCGCCTCCCAGCGTGGTTTACCGGTCTCAGCGGCAATAATCGCCGTCAGCTGGCTTTTGTTCGCTTCCAGCAGCGCCGCAAACTTCTCGACGATCCCCTGACGCGCGCTAAATGGCAGGCGGGCCCAGGCGGGAAAAGCCTGACGCGCGGCGCTAACCGCCTGCGCGACCTGCCCGGCGTCGGCGTCATTTCCCTGCCACAGCAGCGCCTGGTTGACCGGGTTATATTTACTGCGCTGCGGGCCACGCCCGCTTTGCCATTCGCCGTTAATCCATAAACTCATGATGCTTTCTCCTCCGGGATCAGGCGGACCATCCGTACGCGGTCGCCTGGATGGCATTTCAGCGTATCCAGCTCACGCGCGCTCAGCAGCAACGTTTCGCTATCCGGGTCGGCATGGACCAGGATGGCGCGGAACTGCTGATACTGCTCGTTGGTGACCAGACACTGCGGCCACTCTCCAGGCGCAGGCTGCCCTTCTTCCACCGTCAGCAGGCGGCTTTTGCGTATCGCCCGCACCCGGTCGATTTCGCACTCCAGCGTCGGGCCGCCGTCGAAAATGTCGATGTAGTTGTTAAAACGGAAGCCTTCTTTTTCCAGTACCGCACGCGCAGGCGCCGTTTGCGGATGAACCTGGCCGATGACCGCCCGCGCTTCATCGGAGAGAAAGTCGATATATAACGGATGTTTTGGCATTAGTGCGGCGATAAACGCTTTTTTACCGGTGCCGGAGAGAAAGTCGGCGCGGGAAAATTCAATCGCGAAGAAGCGCTTGCCGAGGCTTTCCCAGAACGGCGAATAGCCATGCTCATCAATCACGCCGCGCATCTCGGCAACCACTTTGTCATTAAAGCGGTCGCGGAAACCGGCCATAAACAGCAGTCGCGATTTCGACAACAGGTAGCCGTTACCCTCTTTACGCCATGCCGGATCGAGAAACAGCGTGCAGAGTTCGCTACAGCCGGTGTGATCGTTGCTAAGGAACAGCGTCGGCAGCGCGTGATAAACGTTGAGCTCTTTTGATGCATGTACCTGCGTGCCGACCCGATAGTTGTACCAGGGATCGTTGAGGCCAACGGCGACTTCAATCGCGCAGATCCCAACGACCGCGCCGCTGACGCTATCTTCCAGCACAAAGACATAGCCCTGTTCGCTTTTCGGCAGTTCGCCGCGCCAGGTCTGCTGGGAACGTTCAATGCGGGCAGCCAACGTGGGTTCGTCCGCCGGCAGCGACGTCAGGCCGCCGCCGGTTTCTCCCGCCAGGGCCATCAGCCCCGGCAAATCGGCTTTTTCAACCGGTCGGATCACCATCATGATGAAACTCCCGCAAGGAAGTGACGGCAGGCCAGCTCAAAGCGATCGAGACCGGTGTTCACCTCTTCCTCGCTCACGTTAAGGGCCGGAGCGAAGCGAACGACGTTTGCCCCGGCAATCAGTACCATCAGCCCGTCTTCCGCCGCCTGGGTACTAATGGCTTTAGCTTTCCCGGCATATTCGTCGTTCAGTACACAGCCAATCAGCAGTCCCAGTCCGCGAATTTCCTTGAACAGGCCGTATTTGGCGTTAATCGCGCTCAGGCGTTCGCTAAACCACTGGTGACGCTGTTTAACGCCGTTCAAAAGCGTCGGGGTATTGACGATAGACAGTAACTCCCCAGCAACAGCGGTGGCGAGTGGGTTACCGCCGTAGGTCGTGCCATGGGTGCCGACGGTCATCACGCTGGCGCATTTTTCCGTCGCCAACAGCGCGCCGATCGGGAAGCCGCCGCCCAGCGCTTTCGCCGTCGACAGGACATCCGGCGTCACCCCGTAGTGCATATAGGCATACAATTCGCCGGTACGACCGACGCCAGTTTGAACCTCATCAAAAATCAGTAGCGCGTTGTGCTGGTCGCACAGTTCACGCAGGCCACGCAAAAATTCCGCTTTCGCCGGCACCACGCCGCCCTCGCCCTGCATCGGCTCGACGATCACCGCGCAGGTGTCGTCATTAATCAGCGCCCGCGCCGAGTCGAGGTCGTTATAGGTAGCATGTTGGATCTGCGGCGGCAGCGGCGCAAAATCCTGCGAATAGGAAGGTTGGCCACCTGCAGATACGGTGAACAACGTGCGTCCGTGGAAGGCGTTTTTGAACGCGACAATGCCGCTTTTGTGGCTGCCGTAATGATCGTGGGCGTATTTACGCGCCAGTTTCAGCGCCGCTTCGTTGGCTTCGGCGCCAGAGTTACAAAAGAAAACGCGGTCGGCAAAGGTGGCGTCGATAAGCTTTTTGGCAAGGCGCAGCGCCGGTTCGTTGGTATAGCCGTTACCGGTATGCCAGAATTTTCCCGCCTGCTCGGTCAGCGCTTTTACTAGCTGTGGATTAGCGTGTCCCAGCGCATTCACCGCGATACCGCCGGCAAAATCGATATACTCTTTCCCCTGCTGATCCCACAACCGTGAACCTTCGCCGCGTACCGGAATAAAAGCCGCCGGCGCATATACCGGCATCATCCATTGATCAAAATTGCTACGCGTAATTGACTGAGACATATCGACCTCTTCCGGTAAATTAAAAGTAAGCACAATGTTAAAATTTATGAGTTATTACGCTGTAAATGTAGATTGCACGCATCGTGCCAGCCAGAGGCAAAAATGCATAAATTGAGCTCAATCACGCGATATCAATGAGTTACACACACTAACTATTCAATAAAAATGCATAATTAGTGAATAATCATCAAATAAACGGCGCTGGATAGAGGAAAACGACGAGAAGTTATGCAGCGATAAGATATAATTCTGTAATTGTGATCCTCTACGAAATTTATCGTAGATATCTGCGCTTTTTTGGCGCGACATGCGCCAAAACGGTGCATAATTTGTGCGATTCGCTCGCCAACCGCAGTAATCGGTAGAATTAACCATCTGTCGGCAGCCACCATGATGAAATTCTGCTAACATCCTTGCACTATTCACCTTGCACAGTGGCAGCGACTATGAAATTCATCTCTTTTAATATCAACGGCCTGCGTGCCCGCCCCCATCAACTGGCCGCCATCGTCGATAAACATCAGCCCGATGTTATCGGCCTCCAGGAAACCAAAGTACACGACGATATGTTTCCTCTCGAAGAGGTGGCAAAGCTGGGTTACAACGTCTTTTACCATGGGCAAAAAGGCCATTACGGCGTCGCGCTGCTGACCAAAGAGACTCCGATAGCCGTGCGTCGCGGCTTCCCGGGCGACGGCGAAGATGCGCAACGCCGCATCATCATGGCGGAAATTCCCTCGCCGTTTGGTAATGTCACGGTAATTAACGGCTATTTCCCGCAAGGAGAGAGCCGTGACCACGAGACTAAATTTCCGGCGAAAGCGGCGTTTTATCAGAATCTGCAGAACTACCTCGATACCGAGTTGAACAAAGAAAATCCGGTGCTTATCATGGGCGATATGAACATTAGCCCTACCGATCTTGATATCGGCATTGGCGAAGAGAACCGTAAGCGCTGGCTGCGCACCGGTAAATGTTCCTTCCTGCCGGAAGAGCGTGAATGGATGGATCGCCTGCTGGGCTGGGGCCTGGTCGATACCTGGCGTCACGCCAACCCGGATAATCATGACCGCTTCTCATGGTTCGATTACCGCTCTAAAGGTTTCGATGACAATCGCGGTCTGCGTATCGACCTGCTGCTGGCAAGCTCGCCGCTGGCTCAGCGCTGCGTCGAAACCGGCATCGATTACGACATCCGCGGGATGGAAAAGCCTTCCGATCATGCGCCGGTATGGGCAACCTTTAAACCATAACTCTTCTTTGGGGCTCCGGCGCGGAGCCCCGCTATCCTGAGCAAAATCAATAAAGTGAACGGTATACATTGTCGCTCGCGGCAATTTACTATACTGTCGCGCGCACCCGGCGTTTCCTGCCGGACAAAACGAAGACAGGAGACCCTCATGCAAAAGAAGCCGTTACCCGACACGCTATAAACTGCTGTTTGCCGTACTCCTGTTTGCCCTGCTGGCATGGCTTGTTCAGCACGCCGGGCTGACGAGACTGTTCAGCCACCTTCACGATCTTCAATTGCTTATTCTGCACAGCGGTAGCGCAGGTTATGCGCTTTATATCCTGCTGTTTATCATCGCCACCTTATGTCTGATGCCAGGCAGCGCGTTAGTCATCGTCGGCGGTATGATATTCGGCCCCTGGTTGGGCACGCTACTCTCGCTTATCGCCGCGACTGTCGCCTCATCGCTGTCGTTCCTGCTGGCCCGCAGGCTGGGCCGCGAAGCGCTGCAGCGCTATTGCGGTCACCACGCCGTTTTTCAGGCTTTCGAGCGCGGTATTGCCCGCAGCGGCTGCGATTTTCTGATTTTCACCAGGCTGGTGCCGCTGTTCCCTTATAATCTGCAGAATTATGCCTATGGGCTAACGGCGATCCCCTTCTGGTCCTTTACATTTATCTCCACCATCGCCACCCTACCGGGATTGTTTATTTATACTTTTATGGCTAGTGAACTGGCCCGCGATGGCATCACCCTGGCTTTTATTGGCAAACTCAGCATCGCCGGCCTGATGCTCTTTGTATTAACTCAGGCCGCCAGGCGTTATGGCCGCTATAAACACATTAGTGTCGCCACATCCGCGGTAAGCGATAAAAATGGATAACAGAAAACGGCTGTGGCTCTTACGCGGCGCTATCATCCTGCTGGCACTGGCAGCGCTCGTCGGCTGGTGGTTAATACCGGGCGTACGCTCCTTTGTGCAACATAGCTTCAGCGCGTTTGCCACCCTCGATCAGCAAGCGCTGGAGCGTTTTATTCACGCTTATGGTCCGCTGGCAGCCCTGGTCTCTTTCGGGCTGATGATCCTGCAGGCGATTGTCGCGCCGCTGCCGGCATTTTTAATTACCTTTGCCAACGCTTCGCTGTTCGGCGCACTGTGGGGCGGCGTATTGTCATGGGTCAGCGCGATGGCTGGCGCGGCGTTGTGCTTTTTTATTGCCCGCGTACTGGGCCGTGAAGTGGTAGAAAAACTAACCGGCAAGGCGGTATTACAGAGCGTAGATGGTTTTTTTAGGCGCTACGGCAAGCACACCATCCTGGTTTGCCGCCTGCTGCCCTTCGTCCCTTTCGATCCGGTGAGTTACGCCGCTGGGCTAACCTCAATCCGCTTTCGCCATTTTATGTTTGCCACCGGCGTCGGCCAATTACCGGCGACTATCGTCTACTCGTGGGCCGGAAGCCTGCTGACGGGGGGGCTGTTCTGGCTGCTCAGCGGTTTATCTATTTTGTTCGCTTTAGCTATCGTAGTCGCGATAGTCAAAGCGCAATACGTTGCGCATCACAACAGGAAATCGCCATGAATCTACCGCCGTTAACGTCGATTCCATTGATCCTGCGCCCGCAGGCGTGGCTACACCGTCGCCATTATGGCGCGGTGCTCAGCCCTATCCGCTGGTGGGGGCGCATCCCGCTGGCGTTTTATCTGGTCTCCATGTTTGTCGGATATCTGGAACGCCGACGCTCGCCGCTCGATCCGCTGCTACGCTCGTTGGTGAGCGCCCGTATCGCCCAGCTGTGTCACTGTGAATTTTGCATTGATATCACCAGCATGAAACTGGCGCAGCGCGCAGGCGGCAGCGAAAAACTATTGGCGGTTAACGACTGGCGCAATAGCGGATTATTCAGCGATAGCGAACGGTTGGCACTGGAATATGCCGAAGCGGCGAGCATGACGCCGCCCGCCGTCGATGATGCGCTGCGCGCCCGGCTGGCGCAGCAGTTCGATGCTCAGGCGTTAACCGAACTAACCGCGCTGATCGGCCTGCAAAATTTATCCGCACGCTTTAATTCCGCACTGGCGATCCCGGCGCAAGGCCTGTGCCAAATCCCGAAGCCCGATGTTTCCGACACTCATCCCTAAGGAGTCAATATGCGCAGTCTGCGTTATTGTTTAATTTGGCTTGCCGCACTGCTGCTGGCCCCGACTCTCGCCAACGCCGACGAGAACTGGCAGAGCATCAGCCAGCAGGCGCGCGGCCAGACGGTGTGGTTCAACGCCTGGGGCGGCGACCCGGCGGTTAACCGTTACCTCGACTGGGTCAGCGCCGAGGTGAAACGGGATTACGCCGTCGATCTGCGTATTGTACATATCGCCGATGCCGCCGATGCGGTCAAGCGTATTCAGACCGAGGCGCGTGCCGGTCGTTCCCGCGGCGGTTCAATCGATTTATTGTGGGTTAATGGCGAGAATTTCCGCACGTTGAAGCAGGCGAATTTACTGCGCAGCGACTGGGCCGAGAAGCTGCCTAACTGGCGCTACGTCGATACGCGAAAACCGGTTCGGGAAGATTTCTCCATCGCCACCGACGGCGCGGAATCCCCGTGGGGCAGCGCGCAGCTGACTTTTATCGCCCGCCGATCGCAGCTGGCTCAACCACCGGACAGCGCACAGGCGCTACTGGCTTTCGCCACAGCACATCCAGGCAGCGTCACCTATCCGCGGCCGCCGGATTTTACCGGCACCGCTTTCCTTGAGCAGTTGCTGGTTGCGTTGACCGATCGGCCGGAGGCCCTGCGCCAGCCGCCGCAGGAGACAAGTTTCGCCGCGGTGACCGCGCCGCTTTGGGCCTATCTCGACAGGCTACACCCGCTGCTCTGGCGCCAGGGCCGCGATTTTCCGCTGTCGCCGGCGCGGATGGACGCGATGCTGGCGCAAGGCACGCTACAACTATCGCTGACCTTCAATCCGCTGCATGCGCAGCAAAAAGCCGCCAGCGGCGAACTTCCGCAAGACAGTTATAGCTTCGGTTTTAAACAAGGGATGCTCGGCAACGTGCATTTTGTCGCTATCCCCGCCAACGCCCGCGCGACGGCGGGCGCACAGGTGGTGGCTAACTTCCTGCTGTCGCCGCAGGCTCAGCTACGCAAAGCCGATCCACAGATCTGGGGCGATCCCAGCGTACTGGAGCCCGAAAAACTCAACGACGCCCAGCGCGCCGCATTTTACGCCGTGCAGCCGAAAGCGACGCCGCCGATGCTGGCTGAACCGCACGCCGCCTGGGTTGACGCGCTGGAGCAGGAATGGTTGCGCCGCTACGGTACCCACTAATTGCGCTGACGTGGGGAGCGATAGCGCTTATCTACCTCCCCCTGCTTCCCGCCGCCGCGCTGATGGCGATACCTGCCGTCGACGCCGCGGCCTGGCGGGCGCTATTTAGCGATCCGCAGTTGCCGCAGGCGTTGGCGGCGACGCTAGTCTCTACGCTGCTGGCGGTGGGCGGCGCGCTGTTCATCACCCTGATGGTGATTGGCGCATTATGGCCAGCTACTGGCTGGCAGCGCCTGGCGAGAAGATTACCGCTGCTGCTGGCGGTACCCCATGTTGCCTTCGCCACCGCCGCCTTGCTGCTATTTGCCGAAGGCGGCTGGCTATATCGTCTGTTTCCCGCGCTGAGCCCACCGGTCGATCGCTACGGTATCGGGCTGGGCCTGACAATGGCGGTTAAAGAGAGCGCTTTTTTACTGTGGGTGGCGTATGGCGTACTGGGTGAAAAACAGCTGGCGGCCCAAAGCGTAGTGATGAAAACCCTCGGCTACAACCGCTGGCAATGTCTGCAGTGGATTATTGTGCCGGCACTGCTGCCATCGATGAGCCTTGTTCTGCTGGCCACCGTCGCCTGGAGTTTGTCGGCGGTGGATGTCGCTTTGGTGATCGGTCCGGGAAATCCGCCAACGCTAGCGGTACTGGCGTGGCAGTGGCTTAATCAGGGCGATCCGCTGCAACAGGCGAAAGGCGCGCTGGCCAGCCTGCTGCTGCTGGCGTTCACGTTAATCTTCGCGGCCATCGCATCGGTAGGCTGGCGCCGTTGGCGGCAAACTATTCCCGCACTATGCGGCAAGCGCGCCGCCCCTGCCAACGCAACGACCGGACATATCCTGGCACAGGCGGTACCCGCCTGCGGTCTGGTTTGCGCGTTGTTGTTGGCTGGCATTTCACAATGGACGCAGCCAACGGCTGAGGCGATCGGCAACAGCCTCTGGCTGGCGTTAGGCGCCGCGATACTGGGGGCCGTGCTGTGTCTGCTGTGGCTGGAGTTCGGTCCCGCCAGATATAACGGACTATGGCTGCCATTAATCGTGCCGTCGCTGCCGCTTGCCGATGGTCAATATCAATTAGCGCTTGTGGGCTGGCTCGATGGTCAATTGATGACGGTATTATGGGGGCATCTGTTATGGGTCGTGCCATGGATGCTGTTTATCCTCTCCCCGGCGTGGCGTAATCTGGATCCACGGTTGCTATTGATTGCCCGTACGCTTGGCTGGCGGTGCGGACGCCTGTTCTGGTGGGTCAAACTGCCGTCAATGGCGCGACCGCTGCTTACCGCGCTGGCGGTCGGGTTTTCGGTGAGTATCGCGCAATATCTGCCGACCGTGTGGCTCGGCGGCGGACGGACGCCGACGTTGACCAGCGAAGCGGTCGCGCTGAGCAGCGGCGGCGACAGTACGCGGCTTGCCGCACAAGCGCTGTGGCAATTGCTGCTACCGGCGATCTGCTTTATGGTTACTGCGCTGATAGCCTGGTTTATAGGCCGTCGCCGCCGGGGATTACGCTAATGCTAACCGTTCACAACCTGACATTAACCCTCCACCGCCAACCGCTGTTGTGTGGGGTAAATTTTTCTGTCGCCCCCGGCGAGGTGTTGGCGCTGATGGGCCCTTCCGGCTGCGGTAAATCAACCCTTTTCGCCTGGATGATCGGCGCGCTTGCCGACACCTTTCGCGCCGAAGGTGAATTATGGCTCAACAAACGCCGCTGCGACGGGCTCGCCACTGAAGCGCGACGCATTGGCATCCTGTTTCAGGATGCACTACTGTTTGACCACTTCAGCGTGGGGCACAATTTACAGCTCGCCCTGCCCGCTGAGATCCGCGGCGCGGCGCGCCAGAGCGAAGTTGAGCAAGCGCTGGTGCGCGCTGGCATGCCGGGGTTCGCCTCGCGCGATCCGGCCACGCTCTCCGGCGGACAGCGCGCGCGCGTCAGCCTGCTGCGCGCCCTGCTGGCGAGGCCGCAAGCGCTACTGCTGGATGAACCTTTTAATCGCCTGGATGCAGAACTTCGCGCCGATTTTCGCCAGTGGGTGTTTGCGGAAATTGACCGGCTGGCAATCCCGGCGGTCCTGGTGACTCACGACAGCCAGGATCTCCCACCGGGCGGACGCTGTATTAATATTGCCGCCTGGCAGGCAAATTCCGCCTAACCTGCGTTATCGCAAAGAAATTCCCTTATCAGGAGCAGAGAATGAGCCCTCCTCTTTCTACCGTCGGGCATTTCGATGAAACGTGTTTCTCAATTGACCGCACTCGCCCTGCTCATGGGGCTTGCTGCTTCCTCTACTTTCGCCGCTGATACCATGCCAACGCTGGACTTTTCAACGCTGCAACAGCAGCACGGCGTAGCGATAGATACCCGCCTCAGCGCTTTCTATAACGGTTGGCCGCAAAGCGCCAACGGCCCACAGGGCCATGAACCGCAGGCGCTAAACCTCTCCGCTACCTGGCTTGGCGCAATGAGCGACGAACAACTGCGCGCATGGGCTACTCAGCACCGGCTGCAGGCCGATACGCCAATCGCGTTATACGGTGGCGCTGACGATAACGCCAGGGTTGCGGCGCGCCTGAAAGAAGCCGGATTCACCAAACTCAGCACGCTTAGCGACGCCTTCAGTCAGGGCGAGCGCCTGCAGAAGCTGCCGCACTTTGAGCAGCTGGTATATCCGCAGTGGATCCACGATTTACAGCAAGGTAAAACCGTTACCGCCGCCCCGCAGGGCGACTGGAAACTGTTTGAAGTGGCCTGGGGCGCGCCGAAATTTTATCTGCTGAATCACATTCCCGGCGCCGGTTATATCGATACCAATGAAGTGGAAAGCGAGCCGCTGTGGAACAAAGTGTCCGATGAACAGCTAAAAGCGATGCTGGCTAAACACGGTATTCGTCATGACACCACGGTGATTCTGTACGGCCGCGACGTCTACGCCGCCGCGCGCGTCGCGCAGATCATGCTGTATGCTGGGGTGAAAGATGTCCGCCTGCTCGACGGCGGTTGGAAAAGCTGGTCCGACGCGAATCTGCCGGTCGAGCGCGGCATGCCAGCGAAAGAAAAAACGGTGACGGATTTCGGCGCGCCGATCCCCGGTCAGCCGCAGTTAATGCTCGATACCGAACAGGCGCGTGGGTTACTACACCGCCAGGATGCGTCGCTGGTCAGCGTCCGTTCGTGGCCGGAATTTATCGGCACCACCAGCGGCTACAGCTACATCAAGCCGAAGGGCGATATTGCCGGCGCCCGCTGGGGCCATGCCGGCAGCGATTCCACCCATATGGAAGACTTCCATAATCCGGACGGCACGATGCGCAGCGCCGACGATATCGCGGCGATGTGGAAACAGTGGAACATTCTGCCCAACCAGCAGGTCTCGTTTTACTGTGGCACAGGCTGGCGAGCCTCAGAGACCTTCATGTACGCCAGAGCGATGGGCTGGAAAAACGTCTCCGTTTACGACGGCGGCTGGTACGAATGGAGCGGCAATCCGCAAAATCCGGTAGCCACCGGCGAACGCGGCCCGGACAGCAGCAAATAATCCGCCTACTGAGGGAGGTTGTGGCTTTGCACCTCCCTCAGCGTCAGGTAGCCGCTCCAGATACGGGTGAAGGTCGTCAGCCAGCATAACGCGCCGAAACACCACGCCAGCCAGGTGAAGTGCGCCGGAAACAGGCAACACAGCACAAATAGCAGGATTGTCTCCGTTCCTTCAGTCAACCCGCCAAGATAATAAAATGATTTATGCGCATAGCCCGGATTGGCAATTTGATGCTTTGCCGCGAGGGTCGCAAATGCCAGGAAGCTGCTGCCGGTGCCGATAAACGCAAACAGCAGCCAGCCGCCCGCCAGCGCATTTTGCGCCGGGTCGGCAACAATAAAACCGAACGGCACCAGCGCGTAAAACAAAAAATCGAGCGAGATATCCAGAAATCCGCCAGCGTCGCTGAGGCCGCGCCGCCGCGCCAGCGCGCCATCCAGGCCATCCAGCAACCGGTTCAGCACAATGGCCGCCAGCGCGGCGCCGTACCAGCCGAGCGCCAGAAACGGCAGCGCCAGCACGCCGATAGCAAAACCGAAAAGCGTCAGGCCGTCAGGGGAGATCCCCGGACGATCGAGCACGCGGGCGATAGCATTCAGTACGGGCTTCAATCGGGGATGTAGGCGGCTATCAAGCACGGTGACGCTCCATCAGGCTAAAAGGTTGTCGGGACAGGGGAAAGACGGAGATAATACGCCATTATAAGCAAGGCAGGTATTTGAATGATTCAGGACAACTATGCAAAAAATCATTGATGTTGTCGCCGCGATTATCGAACGCGACGGTAAAATCCTGCTGGCGCAGCGCCCGCCGCATGCCGATCAGCCGGGGCTGTGGGAGTTCGCCGGCGGCAAAGTCGAACATGGCGAAAGCCAGCCGCAGGCGTTAGCGCGCGAACTGGAAGAGGAGTTGGCTATCGTTGCGAGGCCAACCCGCTATATCGCCAGCCATCAACGGGAAGTCTCCGGACGTTTGATCCACCTGCATGCCTGGTGGATTGGCGAGTTTAGCGGTGAACCGGTCGCTCATTACCATAGCGAACTGCGCTGGTGTACGCCGTCGCAAGCATTAGAATTTGATCTGGCGCCGGCGGATATTCCTCTGCTGAATGCCTTTATCGCTCAACAGGCAGGTTAGTTTCTCCTCCCATCTTCGGCCTGGGTCATCGTTTTTAGTTATGACCCTTGTCGGATTATAAATTTTTCTCCGCGCTCAATTTTTCCTTGTCAGCCTAACTATTTCCGGTGTTATAGTCGGAAAATCGGCTTTTTCAAGGCCGTGTATAAAAAATAACAAGCAACCACAACCGTAAGGGGAAATTACATCTATGGATCAGGCGTGTACTCTGGAAAGTTTTCTCGCCCGCGTTCAACAGCGCGACCCGCATCAAACTGAATTCGCCCAAGCCGTCCGCGAAGTGATGACCACTCTGTGGCCGTTCCTTGAACAGAATCCGCGCTATCGTCAGCTCAATTTGCTGGAACGCCTGGTCGAACCGGAGCGCGTCATCCAGTTCCGCGTCGTCTGGGTTGACGATCGCAATCAGGTGCAGGTTAACCGCGCCTGGCGCGTGCAGTTCAACTCCGCGATTGGCCCATACAAAGGCGGCATGCGCTTCCACCCGTCGGTCAACCTGTCGATCCTTAAGTTCCTGGGCTTCGAACAGACCTTCAAAAACGCCCTCACCACGCTGCCGATGGGCGGCGGTAAAGGCGGCAGCGATTTCGACCCGAAAGGTAAAAGCGACGGCGAAGTGATGCGCTTCTGCCAGGCCTTGATGACGGAACTGTATCGTCACCTCGGCCCGGACACCGACGTTCCGGCGGGCGACATCGGCGTTGGCGGCCGCGAAGTCGGCTTTATGGCCGGCATGATGCGCAAGCTTTCCAACAATAGCGCCTGCGTCTTCACCGGCAAAGGTCTCTCCTTCGGCGGCAGTCTCATCCGCCCGGAGGCTACCGGTTACGGTCTGGTTTACTTTACAGAAGCGATGCTCAAGCGCCACGGCCTGGGCTTCGAAGGGATGCGCGTCGCGGTATCCGGATCCGGCAACGTGGCGCAGTTCGCCATTGAGAAAGCCATGGAATTCGGCGCGCGCGTCATTACCGCTTCCGATTCCAACGGTACGGTGGTAGACGAAGCCGGCTTCACTAAAGAAAAACTGGCCCGTCTGATCGACATTAAAGAGCGCAGCCACGGTCGCGTTGCCGATTACGCGCGCGAATTCGGTCTGACCTACCTCGAAGGCCAGCAGCCGTGGTCAGTGCCGGTAGATATTGCGCTGCCGTGCGCGACCCAGAACGAACTGGACGTCGATGCCGCGCAAATGCTGATCGCCAATGGCGTTAAAGCGGTTGCCGAAGGCGCCAACATGCCCACCACCATTGCCGCCACCGATCTGTTCCTCGATGCTGGCGTGCTGTTCGCGCCGGGCAAAGCTGCCAACGCCGGCGGCGTCGCCACATCCGGCCTTGAAATGGCGCAAAACGCCGCGCGTATGGGCTGGAAAGCGGAGAAAGTAGATGCGCGTTTGCATCACATCATGTTGGATATTCACCACGCCTGCGTCGAATACGGCGGTGAAGAGAAGCAGACCAACTATGTCCGCGGCGCCAATATCGCCGGCTTCGTCAAGGTCGCTGACGCCATGCTGGCGCAGGGTGTAATTTAATCTGTGTCTTTATCCCCGACGCCCGGCGTCGGGGATATCAACGCTACTCCATGGTAATCACCACTTTCCCCAGGTGATTACCGCTATCGAGGCAGGCATGCGCCTGCGCGATTTCAGCCATCGGATAGCTGGCGTAAATCAGCGGTTTACATTTACCCTGCGACAGCAGAGGCCAGACATGGCGCTGTAGCGCCTGAGCGATCTGCCTTTTTTCTTCCGCGCTTCGTCCTCGCATCGTTGAACCGGTCACGGTCGCGCGCTTGAGCATCAAGGTTTGAATATCAACATCATGGGCGATTCGTCCCCCCATAAAGCCAATAATCACCAGCCGCCCATCTCGCTTCAGCAGTTCCAGATTACGATTAAAATAGGGGCCACCCACGATATCGAGAATAACGTCGACGCCTTTACCATCGGTCAGCTGATTGATTTTCTCAGCGAAATCATCGGTTTTGTAATTGATAGCCGTGGCATAAGGACGCAGCGCCGCCACTTTTTCTTCCTGCCCGACGGTGGTATAGACTTTCATACCTAACTCATGACACAGCAGGATCGCCGTTGTTCCGATGCCGCTGGCCCCGCCGTGAATCAGCACGCTTTCATGAGGTTGCGCCCTGCCCATCTGAAACAGGTTGGCCCACACGGTAAAGAAAGTTTCAGGTATCGCCGCCGCTTCGCTAAAACTCAGCCCAGGCGGTATTGGCAACGTTTGCCCCGCCGGCACTGCGCAATACTCCGCATAGCCGCCACCGTTGGTCAGAGCGCAAACTTTATCGCCGGGATGAAAATCCGTCACCTGCGCTCCTACCGCCACAACCAGTCCAGCGACTTCCAGCCCGGGTATCGGCGTTACTCCTTCCGGCATCGGATAAACGCCCTGCCGCTGTAAGATATCCGGCCGATTGACGCCAGCGGCTTTCACCTGGATCAGGACGTCGTTATCACCAACCGAAGGGATGTCGCCTTCACCAATCTGAAGAACCTCCGGGCCGCCCGGGTGACTAATTGAGATATATTTCACTGCTCCCCCTCATCAGATTGCTGTTACTTTGCATATTCGTCGAGCAACGCTTTTGCCGCCAGTTGACCGAGCGCATTTGCCGCAAAAGGACTGTCCCCGGTCAGCACTTTACGATCCTGATGCACACGACCTTTAATATCGCTGTTTACGATTTCCAGCCCCATCGCTTTCAGCGCTTCGCCAAAATACCAGGTCAGGTGACCGGGCATATAGCCGATATCCGGCGTTTGTTTATCGGCGGCATCCGGAAACGCGCAAATGGCATAACCGTTTAACGGATTCTCCCCATGACGTAATGCGAGAAACGCCGCCGGGCCGTGACAGAGCGAAATCACAAACCGATCGTGCCGCAGCACCCAGCGCAGCGTTTCGGCGACGGCTTCGCTCTCCGGCAGGCCGATAAGCGCACCGTGGCCACCGGGAATAAATACCGCCGCATAGTCGCTATCAGCCCCCAATTGCCCCACAACATCTGAAAGCGCCAGCGGCTGGCGGAACTGCGGCAGATAACACTCGAAGAACGGCATAATCTTTTGGTCTTCGCGCGGCATCGCCCAGTATTCGAACTTGGCCATTTGCCCGGAGAGCGTCGCAATATCAAAATCGAAACCTGCGGCGTGCAGATGGTACATCGGCAGCAGCGTCTCTACCGGATGATTACCGGTCGAAAAGAGCGTGCCGTTATCGGTAGGCAGGTAACGTTCATCGGCGGCGATAACCAGCACTTTCCGCCGCCCGCGATACCCTGATGCATAATCAGCGCCGCTGAGATCGGACACCGGGCTGGTAAACTGACTAAGGGAGTAGGCTGAAGGGAAAAAAGCATTCTCTTCAGCGTGGTCAACTTGCGGTTGTTTACTGATTTGTTCGCTCATCATCTTTTCCTTTTTATCCCTTCTTTAACATCAATAACCCTATTTTAGAGCAGGGAGGCAGAAAAGATATGTGGGAAAACCCTCATCCGGGTTAAGCGCCCTCAGGCGGAAGTGCGTTTTAGCTAAGCCCCTCGTGGCGAGGGGCGAAGAAAATTATTGCGGACTTTCCGGCGCGATGTCCGCCTCCGGCTTTTTCCCTTTCGGCTTGCCTTTCCCTTTACTAAACGACTTTTTCGCTCCGCCTGGCGCGACCAGCCCGCGGAACTGGCGCACCGGCGTGCTCCGCGCCTGATCGATAAGCTGGAACAGCGTCCCCACCAGCGGCTGCATAAAGTCCTGATAGCGGCACTGTTTTTCGCTGATTTGCGTCAATACCGATTCCCAGTGGGCGGTCATATCCGGGCGCGCGGCCATTTCCGGCAGAGAATGGATTAGCGCCCGACCGGCATCCGATGAGTGGATATAGCGCCCCTTTTTATTCAGGAAACCGCGCTTAAACAGCAGCTCAATAATCCCGGCGCGGGTCGCTTCCGTCCCCAGACCGTCGGTTGCGCGGAGGATCTTTTTCAGTTCTTTATCCTGCACAAAGCGGGCAATACCGGTCATCGCCGACAGTAACGTCGCGTCGGTAAAGTGGCGCGGCGGCTGGGTCTGTCGCTCCACCACTTCACCTTTCTCGCACAATAGCTCATCGCCTTTGGCGACCACCGGCAGCGGCGTACCGTCGTTCTCTTCGTCGCGCTCTTTGTTACCAAGCAGCGCGCGCCAGCCCGCTTCGGCGAGGAAGCGCGCCTTGGCGACAAATTTGCCGTTAGCAATATCCAGGTCAATCTGGCACTTGCGGAACACCGCATCCGGGCAGAACTGCATCAGATACTGACGAGCGATCAGGTTGTATACCTTCTCTTCGTTATCGTTGAGTTTGACCTGACTGCTGCGCGCGGTCGGGATAATGGCGTGGTGCGCATCGACCTTTTTATCATCCCAACAGCGGTTGCGGATCTCCGGATCCATCACCGGCTGCGGCAGCAGATCCGGCGCATGGACGCTAATCGCATTCAGTACCGCATGGCGGCCGGCAAAATGTTCCTCCGGCAGGTAGCGGCTATCCGAGCGCGGATAGGTAATCAGTTTGTGGGTCTCATACAGCTTCTGGCAGATATCCAGCACGTTCTGGGCGCTGAAGCCGAAACGTTTGGCCGCTTCGATCTGTAACGCCGACAGTGAAAACGGTAGCGGCGCCGGTTCGGAATCGCGCTTATCGTTATAACCGGTCACGATTGCCGGCTGGCCTTCAATGCGTTTAACCACATGCTCGGCCAGCGGGCGATGCAGTAAACGCCCCTCTTCATCCTGATAGGGTTCGCAGGCTTCGCTCGGCACCCAGGTGGCGATAAACCGCTCGTCTTGCGGCGTGACAATATGCGCTTTGACGTCAAAGAAATCTTTGGCGACGAAGTTCTCGATCTCTTCATCGCGACGCACCACCAGCCCCAACACCGGCGTCTGTACGCGACCAACTGACAACACTCCCTGATAGCCGGCATTACGCCCGAGAATGGTGTAGGCGCGGGTCATGTTGATGCCATACAGCCAGTCGGCGCGAGCGCGGGCCAGCGCCGACACGCACAGCGGGACAAACTCGCTATTCGCGCGCAGGCGGTTAATCGCCCGCTCAACCGCCTGTGGGTTGAGGTCGTTAATAAGGCAACGCTGCACCTGCTGGCGCTTTTCCGGCGCCAGCTGCAGGTAGTCCAGCACCTCATCGACCAGCAGTTGCCCTTCTCTATCCGGGTCGCCCGCGTGAACCACTTCCTGCGCCTCGCCAAGCAGGCGCTTGATGACGTTCAGCTGTTTGGTGACCGACGGTTTTGGTTGCAGTTGCCACTTTTCCGGAACGATGGGCAGGTCGAGCAGGTTCCAGCGCGCATAGCGCCCGTCGTAAACATCCGGCTGCGCCTGCTCCAGCAGGTGGCCGATACACCAGGTGACCACCTGCCCGTTGCCGCACTCAATAAAGCCATCGCCTTTGCGATGCGGTTTCGGCAACACATCGGCGATAGCGCGACCGAGACTCGGTTTTTCTGCAATAAACAACCGCATCTAATCAACGGATCTCGATCATTGGACGCCCGCCGCGGGCGGTGACCAGCTCGCCAATAGTGGCAAGCTTAATGCCAAATTCCGCGGCAGCGGCCTGGACTTCGGCTTCGGCTTCCGGCGTGACCGCCAGCAGCAGGCCGCCGGAAGTTTGCGGATCGCACAGCAGATCGCGCCATGCCGGCGGCATCTCGCCCATCAAATGACCGTAGCTGGCAAAGTTGCGTCCGGTGCCGCCCGGCACCGCCCCGGCGGCAATGTAAGCTTCAACGCCCGGGAGTTTAGGGATATCGGCGTAGTTTAGTTGCGCCTGAACGCCCGCGCCGCGGCAGACTTCGCTGAGATGCCCCAGCAGGCCGAAACCGGTGACGTCGGTCATCGCTTTTACCCCTTCGATATTGGCAAATGCGGCGCCGGCAAGGTTCATCTGGCACATGGTTTCCGTCGCCAGCCCTTGATGTTCCGGCTTCAGCAACGATTTCTTCTCGGCGGTAGTCAGCACGCCAATACCCAGTGGTTTGGTCAGATACAGCTTGCAGCCCGCCTGCGCGGTGCTGTTTTTCTTGATACGTTCGGTTGGCACCACGCCAGTCACCGCGAGCCCGAAAATCGGTTCCGGCGCATCGATGGAGTGACCGCCCGCCAGCGCAATCCCGGCCTGCTGGCAGGCAAAACGCCCGCCTTCAACCACTTCGCGAGCAATCTCCGGCGCCAGCGTGTTGATTGGCCAGCCAAGTATCGCAATCGCCATAATCGGTTTGCCGCCCATCGCGAAAATGTCGCTGATGGCGTTAGTCGCCGCGATACGGCCAAAATCAAAAGGATTATCGACGATCGGCATGAAAAAATCGGTGGTGCTGATGATCGACGTCCCGTTACCCAGATCGTAGACCGCCGCATCGTCGCTGGTTTCGTTGCCGACAAGCAGGTTCGGGTCGACAAACTTCGCCTGCTCGCTATGCAGAATGGTTTCCAGCACTTTAGGGGAAATTTTACAACCGCAACCGGCTCCGTGGCTGTATTGCGTTAAACGAATAGCTTGCTCGCTCATGGACATCTCCTGTCATTGCAATCCCGCTATGGTAGCGCCCAAACGGCAAGGTGATAAGTGCGACAGTCCGAAATCGCGAGTGGTTGCTCATTAAGCAGACAAATATGCGTTTTTGCGATACCGAACAATTTTTTCAACGCCATTTTAACTTTTACTTACAGATGACAAAAATGTGACTAAAAACAAAACCATTGTTCTGGACATATAACACCGTAAGGAAATGTAGATGAAAAAGCGCGTTCTCGCCCTCTGCCTCGCCAGCCTGTTTTCCGTTAACGCTTTCGCGCTGGTCCCTGCCGGCAATGATGCAACCACCAAACCGGATCTCTATTATCTGAAAAATGCACAGGCCATCGATAGCCTGGCGCTGTTGCCGCCGCCGCCGGAAGTTGGCAGCATCGCATTTTTAAACGATCAGGCGATGTATGAGAAAGGACGGCTGCTGCGCAATACCGAACGCGGCAAGCTGGCGGCTGAAGATGCTAACCTGAGCGCCGGCGGCGTCGCGAATGCCTTCTCCAGCGCTTTTGGTTCGCCCATCACCGAAAAAGACGCGCCGCAGTTACATAAGCTGCTGACAAATATGATTGAGGATGCCGGCGATCTGGCTACCCGCAGCGCGAAAGAGAAATATATGCGCATTCGCCCGTTTGCGTTCTACGGCGTTTCAACCTGTAACACTACCGAGCAGGACAAGCTGTCGAAAAACGGATCTTACCCTTCCGGTCATACCTCTATCGGTTGGGCAACCGCGCTGGTACTGGCGGAGATCAATCCGCAGCGGCAAAACGAAATTCTCAAACGCGGCTATGAGTTGGGCGAAAGCCGGGTTATCTGCGGCTATCATTGGCAGAGCGACGTCGATGCGGCGCGGATAGTCGGCTCGGCGGTGGTGGCGACCCTGCATACCAACCCGGCCTTCCAACAGCAGTTGCAGAAAGCAAAGGATGAATTCGCCAAAACGCAGAAGTAACGTCATCGCCGTTGAACTCCCGGAGGCGGCGCGCTGCGCCTTCTCCGGGCTACTAAATCGCACAGCGCTGTAGCCCCGGTAAGCGGCAGCGCCACCGGCGTAACAAGCACTGACTCAGAAGCGCGTGACGAACGGCGCGGTATCCGGACGCGTAAACGTGGTTGATGCTTTTAACTGCGACGTGCCAAGGTAGAGGAAACCGACAATTTTGTCCTGTTCGCGGCAGCCAAAGCCTTCGCGGACAACCTGACTCTCGGTTAACGCACCGCTACGCCAGATACCGTTATAGCCCTGAGCCACTGCGGCCATTTGCATCGCCATCACCGCACATCCCGCGGACATCTCCTGTTCCCACAGCGGTACCTTCGGATGTTCTTCGCAGCGTGCGACTACCGCGATAATCAACGGCGCACGGAACGGCGCATTACGTGCTTTTTCAATGGCTTTTTCATCCTGCCCGGCGGCCATCGCCCCTTTTTCCAGCAGTTGGCTAAAGCGTTCGCGGCCATCATCGGCAATAATAAAGAACCGCCACGGTTGTAACGTGCCGTGATCCGGCGCACGCATCCCCGCGTGAAGGATATTTTCCAGCTGTTCACCAGCCGGAGCCGGATCGGTCAGGCGCGACGCGCTGCGGCGATTTACCAGTAGTTCGAGAGCATCCATCTGTGTAACTCCTGTGATGTCATTTTGCATAAAATTAACATGCGCATGGATTTTGTTACAGCCCGATGGGTGATTCCTGCTGACAAGCGTCGGCACTCTCTTTAGGATAGCCAGACGCGGCAGCCCCTGCGGCTGACCCATCATCAAAATATTAGGGAGAATACATGCGAACCCTTTGGCGATTTCTTGCCGGATTTTTTAAATGGACATGGCGAATACTCAATTTCATTCGCCAATTCGCGCTGAACCTGGTGTTCCTGGTGTTAGTGCTGATTTGCGTCGGCATCTGGGCACAGTTTAGCAGCAGCACCGCGGAACATACCGCACGCGGCGCGCTGCTGATGGACATCACCGGCGTGGTCGTTGATAAGCCTTCCGCCAGCAGCAAGCTCGGGGTCATTGGCCGCCAGCTGTTCGGCGCCAGTTCCGATCGTCTGCAGGAGAACTCGCTGTTCGATATCGTACAGACGATTCGCCAGGCGAAAGACGACCGTAATATCACCGGTATCGTACTGGATCTGAAAAACTTCGTCGGCGGCGATCAGCCCTCGATGCAGTATATCGGTAAAGCGCTACGCGAGTTCCGCGACAGCGGTAAACCGGTATATGCCGTAGGTAGCAGCTACACCCAGGGACAATACTATCTGGCGAGTTTCGCCAATAAAATTTGGCTCTCGCCGCAGGGTGAAGTCGACCTGCACGGCTTTGCCACCAACGGCCTGTATTACAAGTCGCTGCTGGATAAACTGAAAGTCTCGACCCATGTTTTCCGCGTCGGTACTTACAAATCCGCCGTCGAGCCGTTTATTCGCGACGACATGTCGCCGGCTGCGCGTGAAGCGGACAGCCGTTGGATCGGCGAACTGTGGCAGAACTATCTCAACACCATTGCCGCTAACCGCCAGATCACCGCGCAGCAGCTGTTCCCCGGCGCTCAGGGCGTGATCGACGGCCTGCGTAAAGTTGATGGCGATACCGCGAAATACGCTCTGGATAACAAGCTGGTCGACGAGCTGGCCACCTCGACGGAAGTGGAAAAAGCGCTGACTAAGCAGTTTGGCTGGAGCAAAGCGGATAACAACTATCGCGCCATCAGCTACTACGATTACAACGTCAAAGCGCCAACTGAACAGGGTTCGGCGGTTGCGGTTATCTTTGCTAATGGCGCCATCATGGACGGTGAGGAAACGCCGGGTAACGTCGGCGGCGACACCACCGCGGCGCAAATCCGCGACGCGCGCCTTGATCCGAAAGTGAAAGCGATCGTCCTGCGCGTCAACAGCCCGGGCGGCAGCGTCAGCGCCTCGGAGGTCATCCGCGAAGAGCTGGCGGCGGCGAAAGCGGCGGGTAAACCGGTAGTGGTCTCAATGGGCGGCATGGCAGCATCCGGCGGTTACTGGATCTCCACCCCGGCGGATTACATCGTGGCGAACCCGAGCACCCTCACCGGCTCCATCGGTATCTTCGGCGTGATTAACACGGTGGAAAATACGCTCGGTTCGATTGGCGTTCATACCGATGGCGTCGCCACTTCGCCACTGGCCGATGTCTCAACCACCAAATCGCTACCGCCGGAAGTGCAGCAGTTAATACAGCTGAGCATCGAAAATGGCTATAAGCGCTTTATCACCCTGGTGGCTAATGCGCGTAAGAGCACGCCGGAGAAGATTGACCAAATCGCGCAAGGCCATGTCTGGACCGGTGAAGACGCCAAAGCCAATGGTCTGGTAGATAGCCTCGGCGATTTCGACGATGCGGTGGCGAAAGCCGCGGAGCTGGCGAAACTGAAGCAATGGCATATCACCTGGTATCAGGAAGAACCGACGTTCTTTGCGATGGTGATGGATAGTCTGACCGGTTCAGTGCGCGCGGCTCTGCCGGCCGCGATTCAGGCATACCTGCCTGCGCCGGTTGCGGCTGCAGCGGACGTTGTGAAAACGGAAAGCGATAAACTGGCGGCATTTAACGATCCGCAGAATCGCTATGCCTTCTGTCTGACCTGCGCCAATATTCGTTAATCCCCCGTCTGCCCCCGCCGTGGGGCAGCGTTTCAACGACATTAAATTCAAGCGCTTCTCTGCAACTCCCAGGGTTAGCGCTTTATTTTTTTGCCTGCCACTTTATACTGCGCCTGTTCACGTCCAACCTAAGCGATGCTATGCAAAAGAAATCGATTTACGTTGCCTACACCGGTGGGACCATCGGTATGCAGCGCTCCGATCACGGTTATATCCCCGTTTCCGGCCACCTGCAGCGCCAGCTGGCGCTAATGCCCGAGTTCCACCGCCCGGAGATGCCGGACTTCACTATTCATGAATACGCGCCGTTGATGGACTCGTCTGATATGACGCCGGAAGACTGGCAGCATATCGCTGACGACATTCGCGACCACTACGACCAATACGATGGTTTCGTTATCCTGCACGGCACCGATACCATGGCCTTCACCGCTTCGGCGCTGTCGTTCATGCTGGAGAACTTAGGTAAGCCGGTCATTGTGACAGGGTCACAAATCCCGCTAGCCGAGCTGCGTTCCGATGGGCAAATCAATTTGCTCAATGCGCTGTACGTCGCCGCCAACTACCCGATCAACGAAGTTTCGCTGTTCTTCAATAATCGTCTGTATCGCGGCAACCGCACGACCAAGGCCCACGCAGACGGTTTTGATGCCTTTGCTTCGCCAAACCTGGCGCCGCTGCTGGAAGCCGGCATCCATATCCGCCGTCTCGGTACCCCGCCCGCGCCGCACGGAAAGGGCGAGCTGATCGTCCACCCCATTACGCCGCAGCCTATCGGCGTGGTCACTATCTATCCTGGGATTTCTGCCGATGTGGTGCGTAATTTCCTGCGTCAGCCGGTGAAAGCGCTGATCCTGCGCTCCTATGGCGTAGGCAATGCGCCGCAGAACGGCGAGTTTATTCAGGTCCTGGCGGAAGCCAGCCAGCGCGGTATTGTGGTGGTGAACCTGACGCAATGCATGTCGGGTAAGGTGAATATGGGCGGCTATGCCACCGGCAACGCGCTGGCGCAGGCCGGAGTCATTAGCGGTTTTGATATGACCGTGGAAGCGACGCTGACCAAGCTACACTATCTGCTCAGTCAGAACCTTGATGGTGCGGCCATTCGAAACGCCATGCAGCAAAACCTGCGCGGCGAGCTGACCCCTGATGAATAAGGAACATGCTATGAGCCACCGCGCGCTGCTATTGGTAGACCTGCAAAACGATTTCTGCGCTGGCGGCGCACTCGCCGTCCCCGAAGGCGACAGCACCATTGATATCGCAAATCAGCTGATCGACTGGAGCCTGGCGCGCGGCGACGCCATCATCGCAAGCCAGGACTGGCATCCGGCCAACCATGGTAGCTTTGCCAGTCAGCATCAGGCGGAACCCTATGCCCAGGGCGAGCTTGATGGCCTGCCGCAGACTTTCTGGCCCGATCACTGCGTGCAGCATAGCGATGGCGCCGCGCTGCACCCGCTACTCAAACAGCAGGCTATTAACGCCGTGTTTCATAAAGGGCAAAATCCGGTAATCGACAGCTACAGCGCGTTTTTCGACAACGGTCACCGGCAGAAAACCGAACTCGATGGCTGGCTGCGCGCGCACGGCGTGACGGAGCTGAACATTCTCGGTCTCGCGACGGATTACTGCGTTAAGTTTACCGTGCTTGATGCGCTGGATTTGGGCTACACCGTCAACGTGATCACCGACGGCTGTCGCGGCGTCAACCTGCAGCCGCAGGACAGCGCCGTTGCCTTTATGGAAATGGCCGCCGCCGGAGCCACGCTCTACACCCTCGACGACTGGCTGGAAACCCAGCCCTGACCTCACGCCCGGCGCACCTCACGCCGGGCGGTATTTACCGCCTCGTTGACCTCGATAAATTGAGCTGTCTCGCAGTTTCCCCGGATAAGGGCTGATACTGTGGACAGGCTGTTTTTTCGCCACGCCATTTCCGTGGCGTGTGCTTATTTATACCCTAAATAATTCAAGTTGTAGAAAGGCGGCAAGGGCGCGAATCCCCAGGAGCATAGATAACTATGTGACTGGGGTGAGTGCACGCTGCCAACGCATCTGCAGCTTGAAGTATGACGGGTATATCATTGTCAAAGAGGAACTCCGATGAAACTTTTGCCCTTGCTGGCAGCATTACCCCTGCTCTGCGCCTCTGTCGTTTCCGCGCAATCTTATATGTCGGTCGGCTACTTTAACGGCGGCGGCGACGTCACCGCAGGCCCCGGCGGCGATATCGACAAGCTTGATGTCCGACAAATAACCCATCTTAACTACTCGTTCGGCCTTATCTACAACGATGAAAAAGACGAGACCAACGACGCGCTGAAAGACCCTGACCATCTCCATCAAATCTGGCTGTCGCCAAAAGTACAGGCGGATTTACAAAAACTGCCGGCGCTACGCCAGCAAAATCCCGATCTGAAAGTCCTGCTCTCCGTCGGCGGCTGGGGCGCGCGTGGATTTTCCGGCGCGGCGGCCACGCCGGAAAGCCGGGCGGTGTTTATCCGTTCGGTTCAGCAGGTCATTGACCAATATGGCCTTGATGGCATCGATCTTGACTGGGAATTTCCGGTTAACGGCGCCTGGGGATTGGTGGCCAGCCAGCCGGCGGATCGCGATAACTTTACCGCGTTGCTGAAAGAACTACGTGCCGCCGTCGGCACTAAGAAACTGGTGACCATCGCCGTTGGCGCCAATGTTGAAAGTCCAAAAAGCTGGGTCGACGTGAAAGCGGTCGCCCCACTGCTGGACTATATCAATCTGATGACCTACGACATGGCCTACGGCACACAATATTTCAACTCAAATCTGTATGACTCCCGCCACTGGCCGACCGTCGCCGCAGCGGATAAATACAGCGCCGATTTTGTGGTGAATAACTATCTGGCTGCTGGCCTCAAACCCAGCCAGATGAATCTCGGCATTGGTTTCTATGGCCGGGTACCGAAACGTGCCGTCGAGCCAGGGATTGACTGGAGTAAGCCAGACGCGCAGAAAAACCCGGCTACCCAGCCTTACTTCGGGGCACAGCAAATCGAGTTGTTTAAATCGCTGGGTTATGACCTGAGCAAAGATACCTATGTGAAATACAACGATATTGTTGCCAAACTGCTCAACGATCCGCAGAAACGCTTTACTGAGCACTGGGATGACGAAGCGAAGGTGCCGTGGTTATCGGTAAACTCTGCCGATGGCAAAGCGCTTTTCGCCCTGTCCTACGAGAATCCACGTTCGGTGGCGATCAAAGCCGATTACATCAAGAGCAAAGGGTTAGCGGGCGGCATGTTCTGGGAATATGGCGCAGATGACAAAAACCAGCTTGCCCGACAACTGGCCGAGTCGCTAGGTATCAAGACGCAGTAAAACACACACCCCGGAAGCACTGCGCGACCGGGGTGACTTAAAGAGCCGCCCGGTTAAACCGGGCGCTCAGTGCAGCAGATTACTGCGGTTTGAACGTCGCAATCGGCTTCGGCACGATTCCGAAATCCTCTTTCAATTGCTGTTTGCTCTTCATCACCATCTGACCGTTGGTGTCGATGGTCATATGCTGCGCATCCGTGTTGTTGCGCGCCTGCCACAACATCACCAGCTGCATGCTGTTTTCTTTTTGTTCCGGGGTCAGCGCAACGCCGTCCGGCCATTTTCCTAACTCCACCGCGGTGGCTAAACGTTGGTACAGTTCCGGCGTCATACTGGCAATAATTTGCTCGATATCCATCTTCTGCTCATCCGTCTTGGAATAATTTGCTGAATCGTTTCTTAGCCTTTAGTTCGCTCGCCGTTTTGCTCATCGGTGAAGCTTAAAGAGGCCGAATTGACGCAAAAACGCTCGCCGGTCGGCTGCGGGCCATCCGGGAAGACATGCCCCAGGTGCGCATCGCAATTGCCACAGCGAATTTCAGTACGCTGCATCCCGTGGGAGTAATCATTGAGATAACGAATCGCGTCGTCGCTCACCGGCTCATAGAAGCTCGGCCAGCCGCAGCCGGAGTCATACTTGGATTGTGAGTGAAATAGCGGCGCATCGCAGACCAGGCAGTGGTAGATGCCGTCTTTTTTGTTATGCAGCAACCGTCCGGTAAACGGCGGTTCGGTACCGTGATTCTGCGTCACATAAAACTGCATCTCGCTCAATTCTTGTTTGAGCTCGTCAGGAGATGGTTTATTAGCCATGTGATTACTTCTCGCTTTGAAAGGGCAACTTTACCCGTCGATTCTAACAAAACATTAACAATGAAACCTGTACTTTTGTTCTAAACTTATCCGATGCCATCAGGCAGCCAGATAATTGTGATACTAATCACATTTTTATCTTATATGACCTTTAAAATTCCGGACGCAGTCCCCATATGGAATTGGGCTCAAAGGGAGAGTGAGGCAAATCAATCGCGCAAAGGTCTGCTCAGGATTGATTTGTCGCAATGATTGACACGATTCCGCTTGACGCTGCGTAAGGTTTTTGTAATTTTACAGGCAACCTTTTATTCACTAACAAATAGCTGGTGGAATATATGACTATCAAAGTAGG